>MDTD01070678.1_pt1 | contig 172863 bp, 120 predicted proteins | sample 811221 | NCBI WGS metagenome assembly MDTD01 (sample SAMN05326646, study PRJNA326480) | marine metagenome | isolation source: seawater | place: Pacific Ocean: South West | collected 2011
ACTCGCTGTGTGCCCAGGTCCAAGCCCTTCCGGGGAAAAAAGCCGCCGGCGCTTGAGGCAAATGCCTTGACAAACAACACAGCCGCTCTGCGGTAAAAAATGCCTTGTCTGCTTATTTCGTGTTAAAACACAATCCCACATCATGCCAAAGGCAGTGAAAATGTTTTATCTAATTCCTCGACGGGGCGGGCGACCAGGTCGTAGTCGGAGTGGCCGACAATACGACAATGCACCAACTCGCCGGGGACAAAATCACGGTTGGATTGAATATAGGTTACCGCATCAATGGATGGTGCCTGCTGATATGTCCGGGCTGTGTATAGTCGCGTGGGGGCATCAGTGACACCTGCGGTTTGTGTACCTTGGATTTGTGATTCCTCTTCGACAAGTACATCAAACTCCGCGGACTCCTGGGCTAAATATTCATTGCGTTCAAAGACCACTTCCTGCTGAGCGAGCATCAATTCTTCGATGCGATTGTCAATCACATCCTGTGGGATCGCGTGGTCGATGTGCTGCGTGCCTGCAGGTGTTCCCGGTTCAGGGGAATAGCCAAAGACACCCATATTTTCAAAACCAAAATCCTTGACGAATTGGACCAACTCTACGTGCTGTTGATCAGTCTCGCCCGGGTAGCCGGTGATGAAGGTGGTGCGGATGGTCATGCCCGGGATGCGGTCGCGGAGTTTGTCCAGCAAGGTTTCAATGAGTTTGCGTGAGGTCTTGCGACGCATGTTATCCAGCACGGTGTCGTTGATGTGCTGCAGGGGGATGTCGATGTAAGGCAGGATATTCTGCAACGATGCCATGCTGTCGATCATCTTGTCGGTGAAGCATGATGGGTAAGCATACATCAGTCGCAGCCATGCACCACCTTGTTCACCAGCAAGCTTGTCGAGTTCCTTGAGCATGCCACTGAGTCCGGGTTTGTAACCGATGTCGTTGCCGTAGCTGGTGGTATCCTGGCCGATGAGGTTCAGTTCAAAGGCGCCGTCTGCCATGAGTTCACGCGCTTCATTGAGAATCGCATCGACAGGCTTGGAACGCATCTTCCCACGGATGGAGGGGATGGTGCAGAATGCGCAGTTTTGATTGCAGCCTTCGGAGACGCGCAGATAAGCATAGTGCCTGGGGGTCAGTCGCAAGCGTGTTGCGTCGGACTCAAAGTAGCCACGACCTTCAATGCCCCGGTGTTCCTTGGCGACGGTGGCATTGGCTGCGATGCTTGAGTAAATCGGTAGTTCAACGCCGATGTCCTTTTGGGTTGGGCGACTGCCTCGGACGGCTTCGACAATACGGTCACGGTCAAACACACCGATCATTGCATCAATGTCCGGACACCATTGGAGCATCTTGGCGCGATGGCGTTGGACCAGACAGCCTGCGACGATGATCCGTTTGATCTGTCCAGCTTTTTTGAGTTCCGCAGCGCGGTTGATCTCTCCGACCGACTCATCCTTGGAGGCTTCGAGAAAGCCACAGGTATTGATGACAATGGCATCGGCCTGGGTTTCATCGCCGATAGGCAGCAGGCCGTCTTCAGCGAGCAGCCCGAGCATCTTCTCACTGTCCACAAGGTTCTTGGGACAACCCAGGCTCACAAAGGCGACGGTGTCGATGGTTTGATTGTCAGGTTTCTGCGTGGCAGGCATGGCGGGTCTCAAATGGGATGGCTCAGCCACAGAGATACAGAATCACAGAGCCCGGAAAGTCGATAGCTCTGTATTGTCTGATCTGTGTGTCTTTGGGCCTCTGTGGTTAAATGTTTCGACTCTGATATTGGTAAACAGATTATTTCAAATCAATGGTGTCCAACTCGATACCGTGGACTTTGACACCGGACTTCCAGGTGTTGGGCAGTTTCTTGATGTCCGCCAATTCATCAGCTTTGACGTTGATGACTTGCTGCGTAAAGCTGCTTGTTGAATCACTCTGCTGATACATTTCGTCAATTGCCTGGTCAGGCCAGATGCTCTGGTCACAAAGCAGACTGAAGTTGCCTTGTGGCGTGGTGTATTTGATGACGTACAACTTGTGAAAACCAAACATCAGTGCAGGTGAAGCATCGTCGGAAAGCTTGGCCAACTCACGGGTGATGACCGGCTGAAGTTTCTTTGCTGCACTGGTTTGTGCTTGTTGGAGCAAGGTCAATGCTTCTTCGCCGAAGCGTTCACGGAACATAATCACGCCAAGTTCTGAAGGATGTTTCACGAAGGTGTCTTCGTAGGCCTGTTCGATGCGATCATCATTACGAATCCAGTGATATAGACGGCGAGCGATGAAACTGGCAGGCCGGGTTGAGTAACGGGCTGCATAATTTTTCAGGTTCAATGCGACTGCTTTATCCGCTGCGAGAATCCCGCGGCGAGCATCGAACATGGCTTTACCCGATGCGTCATAACCCAGATTGGTGATGGCCGCGGGATAGGTTCGGTTGATGCGATATTGCATGATGCGATTGCCTACGACAAGGCGATCAATGCGGTTGTAACGGGTTTGCTGCAACAGCTTCTGAGCTGAGTAGGTCGCGTTCTGCGGGTAAGCTTGAAGCAGGGCATCAATAGCCATCGCGCGTGGGGCAGCGGCCTTGGCGTAACGGACAACATCATACAAATCGGATTTACCTTCGCGTGGTGCTTCCTTGATGATGATGCGAATGGCCTGAGCAATCATCGCAAGGTTGGCATCATTGATTTGGTTAAGCACGATCCGAGCGTCATAGACCGTGCCGTTTTGAACCAATTGTTCCATGGTGGGCAGAGGCAGCGTTTTTTCAGCAGGCAACTTGGCTTTGACACGCTTGGCTGGGGTGAATGTACGCTCGGAAGCGGTCACCTGATGGCGACTGCTCAAAAAACCATCCGAAGCAGAGAGACTGCTGTTGGACACTATTTGCTGTGATACTTCCGGTGACACGGTGGATTGCTTTTGAGCGGCAGCAGGGCTGACAGGCGATGCGACTGCTGTATCAGTTGACTTGGCAACAGGGGCAGGTTGTGGCAAGGGGGTTGCAACTGGCTTGGCAATTGGTGCAGGAGCAGGTTGGGCGACCGGTTTGGTAACAGGTTGAGGATCTGGTGTAGCCACTGCAACAGTGGGTGCTGGGCTATCGACCACAGGTTCTTGTTGGACAACAGGCATCGGCTTTGGAGCGGGCTGAGGCTCTGCAACTGCGACCACAGGTGCGGGGGTTGGCTTAACGACTGGCTCAGGAGCAGGTTCTGATGTTGCCACGGTGACTTGTACCGGTTGAGGCTTGGCCTCGGGGGCAGGTGCAGGTGTCGGTTTGGCGATCGGTGTGGGTTCGACAGCAACGGCAACAGGTTCAGGTTCAGCCATGGCAGTTGGAGCCGGCGCAGGCATTGTCTCTGCAACGGCCTTGGGTGATTTAAGCTGATTGGGTTTGACACCTTCACCAGAATGGCTTGAACGGAATGCCATGTATTCCATTTCAGCATCCTGTGCGTTTAACGGGGTCGGGTCCTGTTTTTTTGTAGACGAGGATGTACATCCAGCCATGACACATAATCCAACGACTGTGCCGGCTCCGATTTGTTTTAGCATCTCCAACATCTGCATTCTTATCCCTTGTGCTGCTTTGGGTCATGAGTTTACTGACTGCCTGAAGCTCTCAGGCAGGTTCATATGTCTGCACACTTTACCAGATTTATTGGCATGACTCGAACAATCCCTGCCATCGAATCGGAGAGTTTTTAACAAAATCGAAGTATGGGCTTGAATTGCAACGATAGAACGGGTTAAATATCAGTAGTACGAATCCGATCTGATGACTGACTGTAACCGTCAGCTCCACCACTTGGGAACTCAATTTGATCCACTGACCTGACAGGGCAGCGCAATGTGGTTATTCTCTTGCGGTCAAATTGCTACGTAACGGCAAGTCGCACCAGGCTGTTACCCAGTGTTTGAAAAAGATCGTTTTCATGTCGGATATATCTTGCCAGTCCAAAGACTGCTGGATCTGTCCCCCATGCTGACATTTGAATCAATGACTGATGCCGGCCCGCCAAGCCAGTCATCACGTTGATTGTTATTTGTTACTGCATGAAGCATCGACATCGTAAACTCCTCTGTACGCGTCAACGAATGATTGACGGGATACGCTTTAGGGAGCCCGATATTGGGGCAAGAAATTGTCATTTTTCGGGTGATCGACCGGTAACGTACCGACGATGACCCTCTATTGATATGCGATTTGGCTCTGAAATTCACAGCCAAACGCCAAATGTGATGTAACACTATGAACGTATTTAACGGTATCTTTGAGCAAGGTAAGAAGTCAGATGGCCGAGTCCGCGAAATGAACAACACGCTCATTTCAGACCCAACCGATCCAGTGCTTCCACACCATCTCATCCAGAAGTACAACCTCAAACCCGGCATGCGACTTGATGTTAAACTCGGCAAGCCCTTTGGTGGCGCCAATGCCAATAACAACCGTAACAACGGTGGCAAAAAGGGACGCTATCAACGCAACAATCGACCGGCCAAAAAACTGGCCATCGCGCCCAATGCACTGGTCGTCAAAGACATTCTCAAAATTGAAGACCTTGAGCCCGAAGCCTATTTCGAATCGCTCAATGACCGACGTTTTGAAGACCTCACCAGTATCGACCCACAACCACGGATCACACTGGAATATCCCGGATGCCCGCCTTCATGCCGACTCATTGACATGTTCTGTCCCATTGGTTTTGGGCAGCGTGCCATGATTGTCTCCCCACCTAAAGCCGGTAAGACGACATTGCTTCAGCAGATCGCATTTGCCATCGAAAAGAATCATGACAATGCTGAAGTCATGGCATTACTCATTGATGAACGACCTGAAGAAGTCACCGACTTCCGACGCAACGTGCCTTGTACCGTCTTGGCCAGTTCCAATGACCACACCACCGAACAGCATGTCGCTTTGGCAGCACTCGCCATCGACCGTGCCCGTCGTAAAGTCGAGCAAGGTAAGGATGTCGTGATCCTCTTGGATTCGTTGACCCGTGTCGGTCGTGCGTTTAACAATGCCCCCGGCGTTGCCAACTCCGGCCGGACACTTTCCGGTGGTATGGACTCCGCTGCCATGGCGATCCCCAAGCAAATTTTCGGCGCTGCCCGGAAGTTCGAAGAGGGTGGTAGCCTTACCATCATCGCCACCGCACTCGTCGACACCGGCAGTCGTGGTGACCAGGTCATCTTCGAAGAGTTCAAAGGCACCGGCAACATGGAACTGATTCTGGATCGTTCCATCACCGAAAAACGTGTCTTCCCTGCCATCAACCTTGCTGCATCAGGCACCCGCAAAGAACACCTGCTCATGCCCGAACCGGAGTTGGAAACCATCAACGCCCTTCGTCGCCGATTGCTGAACATGCCACCCGTCCAGCAGATCGAACAACTCCTCAAAGCCTTGGAACACTTCAAAACCAATGCGGATTTGGTGGGTATGAACCAGCCTGCGTGATTGTGGATTTTATGGTTGAATCGGATAAGGCAATTTTTTACCGCTGAGGCGCAGAGGTAAGAGAGAAATCAGATGAGATGGCTGTTACTGATTGTCATTGTTGTATCGCCAGCTTTGTTGTATTTGGTTTTGCTTTTACTCTGTCCGTTTTGGCGTAGACGATGTCCTAGATGCAATAAAACATCATTAAAATGGCTCGGTGGATATAAGTGGGATGGGAAAAAATGTGGTGGTTCAATTTGTTTCTATGAATGTCAGAACTGTCATTCAAGATTAAAATATGATCTAAAAAATTACGTTGATGCAAATGAGCAAGAATGGCAGAAGCACGCAATAAGAAATGAATATAAATCCGATCTCTCTTAACTCTGCGTCCTCTGCGTCTCCGCGGTAAAACTGCCTTACCTGTCTTTCTCATCCGATCTTGGCGCCCATGGCGTCTTGGCGGTAAAACAGATTCAATCCAACAAAATCCACCATACACCTTTGACGAATTTGCCTCAGTCGGTACACTGTGGGATTGTTTGGGTGAGTTGTCCGTTGCGGTTCGAATTCGAGGAATTTGACCGCAAGCGATAAGCTCATCCAACTGTTTATAACAACACAACATCCATGAATCGGAGTTGACTTATGTTTTTGACTGGCATTGCTGACGAAGCGGGTAAGGACATTCACACGCAGATCAAAGCGCACAAGGAATTGGGCTGGGACAAGATCGAGATTCGTCTGATCAACGGCGTCAACGCATCCACCCCGGCTTTGGATGAAGCAGACTTTGATGCGGCCTTGGCTGCCATCACCGAAGCAGGACTCACCGTCGCTGGATTCGGCTCAGCCATCGGCAACTGGTCACGCCCCATCACCGCGGACTTCAAAACCGACCTCGAAGATCTCAAACTCGTCATCGGCCGGATGAAAAAATGTGGTGCCAAGTACGTCCGCACTATGAGCTGGGTCCAGAAGGATGCATCCGACGAACAGTGGCGTGATGAAGCCTATCGTCGTTATGCCGAGATGGCCAAGATGGCAGAAGAAGCAGACATCATCCTGCTCTACGAAAATTGCACCGGCTGGGCATCCGAAGGTGCTGACCGCATGGTCGAGTTCATCAAGACCGTCGATTCACCCAACGTCAAAATGCTCTACGATCTGGGCAATGTCATCGGGCACGGCGAACCCGATGCCTGGAAGTTTTACCAGACCCTTAAGCCCTACATTGAATACGTCCATATCAAGGATGCCAAGTTCAAGGGCGATCATGTGGCTTCCAACGACTTTACCTATCCCGGTGAAGGCGATGCACTGGTCCCCAAAATCCTCAACGACATCATCGGCAGCGGTTATGACGGCCCGATCTCCATCGAGCCGCATGTGGCCACCGTGGTGCATGCCGGCGGCGGCGAAGCATCCGCTGAAGACCTTTACACCGCATACATCAAGTATGGCAGCATGGCGCAAAAACTCGTCGATGACGCAGTCGCAGCCAAGGCCTGAAGTAAATTGAAAACGTCCAACTTTGACAACTGCTCATCGCTTATGGGCAGTTGTTTTTTTTCGCAATCCGGACGAGCATGGAAAAAGTTTTGTACTCAATGAGTACATGTAAAAAAAGTCAGCCACACCTGTTGCTGATGTGGCTGACTTGTGTTTATTTTCACATGTCATGTGACATGATTGTGATTGGAACTTTCTCAGGTCAATCGAACTTCTGGGCAAAGGATGCAAATCCCATTGCGATGAAGATCAGAAGCATGGCTCCAATTAGCAGCGCAGCTCCCGGCGTCATGACCTGTAACAGCAGGTTGTAGAATCCGGCTGCCAAGGTCAGTACCCCAAGGATACTGAGCATGCCTGAGACCATGTATAACGTCATTGCTTTAGCCAGTTGATGGATTTCCGATTTGGCCAATCGACCTTCAGCTTCAACTAACTCGGTCATTTTTACAGCCAATAGTCCCATATGCTTTAGCACAGCTAAACTCACTTTCTATCTCGATCAACAAAGTCAATGACGCTTGGTCATTTAGTGACGGTTAAGAAATGTTGCAGCCAGAAAACCAGCGCCAGCTGCAACCAAGGTTGTTGTGATGGGACGCTCACGGACTTGTTTTCGAGCCCGTTTGAGTCCCTTGGTTATCTCGTGATTAGCCTTGTCCTTGACTTCGTTAAAGGTCTGTTTGCTTTCGTCAACAACTGTATTTGAGATTTGTTCAAGATCCTCTTTGATCGTGAACAGATCGCGTTTGAGTGTTTTGATTTCTTTGCGGATATTTGAATTGTTTTGGTTACCGACCATAGTATGTATCTTTCTTCTTCTATGTAAAAATGTTTGAGTTACATTAGTAAACATTGTTGGTGTTTTTGTAATTATTAAAGGCTTGTGACGAATTGAGCGCCACTTTGTTCAAAGGTCTCGCAAACCTGTGATTGCATCTCTGCATCAATGTTGACACCAATCAGAACGCCGCCTTCATGGATTGCGTGTTCAACCTGTTGGATTTGTTCCTGGGAGATACCCAACGCAGATAAGCCACCTAATGCATGGTCATCTGTTGCACCCAATCGGCCTGCGGAGACCGCGGTAATCAAGGGGCCTGCACCGATGATGCCATGATTTTCACCTGTAGCCGTACCAATAGCAGACATATTGGCCAACAGGATATTCATTTTCATGCCTTTAGGAGTAGGCGATTGTGAATTCATATCACCAATGGAAGTTACATCGTTTGTAAAACCATTAAGGTTGATATCTTCATTGGCTATGATACTAATCGCATCAGCAGGGACATTCATTTGATGCAGTACATCAAGTACCTGCGATGCAGCTTGCGAGTCAGGCATCATGGCAGTAGCAATATTTTGCATGACAAATTCCTTAAATCTAGTTAAAGGTCTGGTGCAATAGGTTTGATCCAGATTCAAATTATTGTGTCGATTTGCCACGTGCCAGGCCCATGACCAAAGACACAAGAAAGATAATCAGAAACAGGTAGAACAGGAATTGTGCAATACCTGCAGCCGCTCCGGCTATGCCTCCAAAACCAAACAGGGCAGCAATGATAGCAATCACAAAAAACATTAAAGCGAATCTCAACATGTCATTTTCCTTTCAATGATTATTTGACTTGTTACGAACATGGGGACTGATATGCAAGCCTCGTGCCAGTGTTGGAAATAGCCGTTATTTTTCGTAAATAGCTGGTTTTGTCCTTGTTGAGCCATGTTTTATAAAGGTCAAAAAGGTTTGTTGTTGTAAATTTTACATGCTTGTGTGTAAAAATTACCGACTGTTTTTTTACCTTAGATCGAAAGTGTGAAATTTTTTCCGACTTGATGCTGATATTAACTGGCACAGCCTTTGCATAGATATCTACAGACGTTGAGTATGAAAGCAGGATATGACATTCAATCAATCTAATTTGATCTGCCCCAATCCCAAGGCTATATCAACACGTGATGTTTTGGATCACGATGTCTTTGATTTGGAAGATAAACAAATCGGCGTTGTGAGTGATGTGGTTTTTGAAGCCAATAACGGGATGATGGCTTATGTCAGCATATCACTTCAAAATAGTCGCCGATTAGTCGTGCCTTTTGAAGCAATCCTGATTAATCCGGATGATGGTCGAATTCAACTGAAAATGTACAGTGAATCGATAATCTTGTTTTAAATTAATGAATTAACTGGTAACTACTATTGAAAGGGAAATATGATGAAATTGAATATTTACAGCAAAATGATGTTAAGTCTATTGGCATTGGTTGGCTTGTTACTCACGGGCTGCAATACCATCGATGGGATGGGCGAGGATATTGAAAAGGGTGGTGAGCATATTCAGGAAGCTGCAGAGTAAGACATACGAATTGTGTGTCTCTTGAATCGATTGAATTTTGAAAGGTATAAATATGAAAATTTTGAAAACAATGATCGTAATGATGATGTTTGGGTTTGCTGTTGTCACTTTTTCGGGGTGTGATAACGACGGTCCGCTTGAAAATGCTGGCGAAGCGGTAGATGAAGCTGTTGAAGATATGAAGGATTCTGCCCAAGAGGCTAAGAATGACATGCAGGATGCGGCTGATGATGTGCAAGATAAAATGGATTGATGTTTGACTTCAAAATATGATTCTAAGTCGCAGCCTGCAACTGGTGGGCTGCGGCTTTTTTTTACATTCAAATATTTAATATACTCTTCATTTGTATATCTATAATTAAATCGATTCATATTTTTGCAGTCGGTTGTAGAGTGTCTTGACGCTAATCCCTAATTTTTGTGCAGCCAGCTTCCGGTTATTGTCACAATGTTTAAGTGTAGTGAGTATTAATTGGCGGTCTGCTTCTTCCAATGTGGTGCCGACTTTAATGATGACAATATCGTCTTGTTGAGCGATTATAGATTCAGGTTTTGGCTGAGGTTCTGTATGGGTATCTTTTATGTGTTGCGTTACAGCATGAACATTTGAAACTGTATTTGATGGTTGGATATTCGGGTTTGTTTCAGAATTGCTTTCATCAATCAATTGGACCAGTACACTCATGTCAATCGTATTTTCTTCGAGAATGAAAGATCGTACCATCATATTTCTAAGTTGGCGGACATTACCTGGCCAATTGTAATTGAGGATGCGCTGTTCACCGACTGTTGAAAGTGTTTTGTGTTGATTTTCTGACTTGTTGAGATCGGTCAGGAAATGGTTTGCCAGTAGCAGTACATCATCACCACGATCAGAGAGTTTGGGCAGATTCATCGGGAAGACTGCCAGTCGATAGTGAAGGTCTTCGCGGAGTTGTCCCTCTTCTATGGCCTGCATTGGGTCTCGGTTAGTGGCAGCAATCACGCGGACATTGAGCTTGATGGTTCGATCCGAGCCGATACGTGTCACAGCACGTTCTTCCAGGACACGAAGCAGTCGAATCTGGGCTTCAATGGCCATCTCGGTGATTTCATCAAGAAATAAGGTTCCGTTTTGAGCTTGCTCGAATACGCCTTTGCGTGTCTTATCTGCCCCGGTGTAGGCTCCCTTTTCACAGCCGAAAAGTTCACTTTCAATGAGGCTATCTGGGATCGCGCCGCAGTTTACAGCCACGAATCGCTTGGCACTTCGTTCTGAACGATTATGGATGGATTTGGCCACCAGTTCTTTACCGGTACCACTTTCACCACAGATTAAAATGGTGGCATCTGTTGGTGCGGCCTTGGCGATTTGAGTGTAGACCTGCTGCATCGGAGTTGAACTGCCGACGAGTAATTCAAATTTCTGAGCTTTGGGTTTGCGCCGACGGCTTCGTTTTTCAGACTTGATCACTTGTCGGAGCAGAACAGAAAGCTCTTGAAAATTCAAAGGAGTTTGAAGTAGGTGTATATAGTCAGAATCAGCAGTGGCGAGTAATTTTTTAGTTTGTGGATTCTTGGAAATCAACCCAAGGTGAATCGTCAATTTGCCAGTGACACGCAAGACAAAATCCAGCAGGTTGGATTGGATTAACTCACAGTTGACTAACAGGACATCAGGTTTGAAAAGACGTGCCTGGTCTCGAATATCTTCAATTGAATCATGCGTCTGAGAATCAAACCCCAGTGTTTCGGTTGTAGCGATCAGGCTCTGGCATTCGTGCCGATCGGGTGTGATGATCAAAGCTCTGGGGTTGGGCATGGTGCTCCTGGGCGTTATACAGCCGCATTAAGGTTTGAACACCGATTGTACTATTAATCGCACAATTGCCCAAGTATGTAACTTCTGTAATGAGACAAGATTGTGTCAATTGGTGGTTTCTGGTATATGAAAATTTTTGGTATGCAGAGCTTAAAACAGTATTCGATTTACTCGTTGAATAGTCACTGACTTTGATGGTTGCTAGATTTATTTTGTCATTAATACATGGCCCAATCCTTGACCCAGGCAAATTGATGCCTACTATTTTAAGATATAAAATCGATTCGAGAACCGATATGAGAACACCGACGTCTTCTGATCTTCAATTGGAATCAACCAGCGAAACTTCCGTCCGCATCAAGGACGTGGCCAAGCGAGCCAAGGTTGCGCCCTCGACCGTTTCACTGGCACTATCGGGCAATGGTTATGTCAGCGACAAAATGCGGCAGCGGATTTTGCGTGTGGCCAATGAAATGAACTATCGCCCCAAAATGGCGGCCCGACTTCTGCGTGCACATTCGACGGGCTATATGGGCTTGGTCATCAATGCATACAAAGCCGATGCGCTGCGTAGTGGAGCCAGCAGCACGGACTACCGGCATGTCGGATGGCAGATCACCAGTTTTCTCGAAGCCTGTCGAAACGAAGGTGTCCGGCATCAAGTCGAGGTCATCCAAACACCAAGTCAAGAGCATAAAGGCGTCTCCGAACTCATTGAAGGTGGCATGATCGATGGGGCGGTCATCAGCGGTATGGTTGAAAGCGATTGCCCCCTGGGTGACCTGCTTAGAGACAAACCACAATTCCCATGGGTCAGCTTTGACGAACCTGCCGATCACTGCGTCCTGTCGGCGAGCGAACAAGGTGTTGAGCAGGCATTTCAGTACATGGCAGCATTGGGCCATCAACGCGTCGCAGTGACTTTCGGTGATGTGAATTGTCTGCAACATGCTCAGGTCAAACAGGGGTTCGACGCCGCGGTGAACCATTTTGGTTTAATCACCAAGCCCAATTGGATCGCTCAGTTTCAAGGCTCATTGACTCCTGCATTGCGTAAAGAAGAAACGCAGTGGGTTCAAAAATTATTATCCGCAAAGGATCGCCCGACTGCTATTTTTTGTGGTGGGATAGGTACCGCTGCCATTGTGATGCACACCGCAGCCTTGATGGGGATTGATGTGCCAACGCAGTTAAGTGTCATTGCAATGGGCTTTGGTGTGGATGCATCCTCGCATGCGCCGGTTCCCACGATCGTGGAACGGGATCATGTGGCGATGATGGCAGCAGCCATGTCAATGCTTCGTGTGCGCTTGCAAGGTCGATCCGTTGAGCAACCCGTTCAGCGTTTTGTCCCCAATCTCATTCACGGCCAAACCGTGGATCGTGTCAGCAAATAAAACCATTTGTCTTGATTCATACGGAGAGATAAACGATGCCAAAGCTCATGAAGCAGTTTGAAGTTCAACGGACAAATCGTAAGCATCACGCATTTACGCTCATTGAATTGCTTGTGGTGATTTCCATCATTGCTCTATTGATTTCAATTCTCTTACCTGCCCTGGGTTCGGCTCGTGAAGCTGCTCGAAAGATTGAATGCATGTCGCGTGTTCGCACTTTGTCATTCACCAATTACACCTATGCTCAGGATTACAATGACCATTGGGTGAACTACCAAATCAGTGGCGGTGCAAGTTGGGGAACACAGTTTGCAACTTACCTTGGGACAACTTCGCTGTTGATTCCCGGCAAGTCATGGTCGCAAGCATGGCATTATTGTCCGTCACAGCAAACCAATGCCAATGGTTATAACGGAGTCCTCAACTATCCGGATTATCTGGCTTACAACCAATACTTTGGATGGCATCATGGAACGCATCCAGAGGAGTATACGTGGGTCAAAGTCAATCAAGTCGTGACGCCGGTGAAGACCACCATGTTTGCAGATGGTTATGCGCGAAACAGCTATTCGCAGAACAATTATTATTACCGTCACTTTAGTTTCATCCAAGAGGATAAACACAAAGGTGCTGCCAACTACGCCTTTGCCGATGGTCATGCCCAAACCATTGACGGTGTTACCGCAGTGGAACTGAATAACGACACCTACGGCTCGGGCCAATTCCCATTTATCAAGCCATTTTAATCGAATTTGAAGGTTGAATGATGAAAACGACTTTGCTGATTTCGCTACGTCTATGGGTCTGTCTTTGTTGCGCGATCATATGCATACAAACGCCTCACGTTGCAGGGGAACTTGCTTCCGTCGAATGTCTGCCTCTGGACAAGTTCGACGAGTACTTACCTGCCGACTCCTTGCCACATCCCTGGCATACCATCGGCAAGTTGGATGACCAGCAATCCGTCCTGCTTCAGACCTGGGCCGAGTCGCGCATCACTGGTAACTTGATTTCCGGCAAAGGTGTTGAAATTCTCGACACGACAAAGACGGACGGGCAGGGCATTGGCTTTGGGATGAATTTTATCCAACCGCCAGTCGGCCCGGTGATGTTCACCTTTGATTACCAAGTCAACGCTCGTGCTGGTGATTACAAAACGATGCAACTGTCGATGACGCTTGGCCGTGGCACGGACACTGCGATTGAGCTTCGTGCTTCCTTTGCCAAAGGGTTGTTACTCAAAACACAAAAGGGTGATTGGGTCAAAATTGCTGACTGTGCAAAGCAGCAATGGTATCACGTAGCGATACTCGGCAGGACGGATTCTGAGGATGTGAAAATCGCAGTCACAGCGCATCCGTCATACAAAAAAATTGGATACCCGAGCATCGGGACACCTGCTGCCTATGTGGATTACAAACTGCCCAAAGCATGGGGGCAATCCACTTATGTGCAATTCACATCCATCGCGCCAGCATCAGCGACCGGGGCATGGAATATTGACAATGTCTGCCTGCTTGGTGATGTCACTGCGGATCGCTCAGCATTCTGGCCGTTTAAGTCGGAGATGAAAAATGTGATCCATGGTAAGCGTGTGTTTGCGTATTACTTCCCACCGTTCTCCGCCAATCGTGCGACCAAAGATTCCAAACTCAATTGGCCTTACGTCGATGATCCGACACTCAGTTGGGTGTTCTGGAGTTGGTTGAATTTTACCAACGATCTGGACTACCGCCGTTGGACTTCAGGCAGCAAGATGCAGTACATCGCCTATCCGCGTGTCCCGGTTCCCGGGCAAGATCGTTTTGCTGCAAAAGCCCTTGAAATGCAGGAAGAAGTCAAACTCGGCATGATGATGGGTATGGACGGATACATCATGGATTTTCATGTTCGTGAAGACCACGAAGAATGGAAATGGCTCAACGCAAAAAGTTTGATGCTTATGGATGCTGCATCAAAAACCGACGGCCAATTCGCCATCATTCCCGCGGTCTATTCAGCAGCAACAAAAAGTGGCACCAACGGTCAAGGTGATCAAGGTTACCCGGCTGAAAAATATTCATCCAGTCAAAATCTCCGTAAAGCCCTGCAACATCCAGGGAGCTTCAAATCCGAAGAGGGCAAGACTGTCATGAGCATGTGGCTTACCGAAAAACACAGTGCCAAGTGGTGGGGTAATGTCCTGAAAAATCTGGAGACAGATGGCATCCCCACGACACTCTTTGCACAGTTCAATTCCTATGGCAGGATCAAAGATTTCGCGGACGTTACCTACGGTATGGCACATTGGGGGCCGCGGACACCTGCTGAATATGGTTGGTATGAAGCTGCTCGTCCTTATGCCAAAGTGCTCGGTTATCCGATCGTTTCGCAAGACGTCCGAACGCGTGGTTCACAAGTCATGGGCGAAGCACAGAACAGTCGAACGCTTCGCAAACTCTGGACTGATGCGATTACAAAAAATGCAGATTGGGCAGTCATCAACACATGGTCGGACTATACCGAACATGCACAAATGCCTTCGACGGCTATCGGCTATACACTCTATGACCTCAATGCGTATTACACGCAGTGGTTTAAGACTGGCAAGCAACCAGCCATCATCAAGGATGCGCTCTACTACTTTTACCGACGACAACACACCGATGCACCACAGCTTCATGGGGTGCGTTGGAATGTACATGGCGGGGCGACAAACAACATTGAATTACTCGCGTTCCTCAAAGAACCCGGAACCCTGGTTGTCAAAGTCGATGGTAAAGAACATCGACAAAAAGCAGACGCAGGGATGACCAGTTTCATGGTGCCACTGCCGAAGGATAAACGTTTTGTCCCTTATTTTGCAGTCGAACGTGATGGCAGTGAAACACTTGGTGGTAACGGTCGCTACACCATCTATGACAAAGTCGACTATCCGAATCTGCTGTATCACAGTGGTGTGATCGTCAAGTGATTCTAGTTTGCACTATGTCAAAGGCATGGAAGTATTCCCGCTCAGGCGAGCCGTGTTGTGTCAACACGGGTTTGAGCAAAGCTCAAAATGAAAGCTATACCAAGAATGAATGTTGCTAAGTCCTTTTTGTTTTACTGTCGTCTACTCTTGATCGCTTGTGCCATACAGGGTGTAACGAATACCCCAGCCCACGCAGCGGAGGATAAATTAGCGACGACGGAGTTGCTGCCGTTTGATAAGTTTGATGAATACCTGCCTGGTGAAACCTTGCCTCACCCATGGCATACGATTGGCCAGTTCAGTGACAACTTGAAAGTCCTGTTACAACCTTGGGCCGAATCGCGTGTCACAGGCAATTTGTACTCCGGTAAAGGTGTCGAAATTTTCGACAACAGTCCAACCGATGGGCAAGGTATCGGCTTTGGCATGACCTTCACGCAAGCGCCAGTCGGGCCGATCCTGTTGGCGTTTGATTACCGCGTGGATAAGCGCGTTGGTGAACCTGACTCTATCAAACTTGCGGTACATCTTGGCCGTGGTGTGGAACATGGTCTTGAACTTTTGGCAACCGTCAAAGATGGTTTGCAGATCAAGACCTTCGATGGCAGTTTGTTGAAACTCTATGACTGTGAACCAGCACGTTGGTATCACGTTTCTGTCGTAGGCAACACGCAGTCTACGGATGTGAAAATCAGCATCACGCCACATACCAATCCCAAAAAAGTTGGCTTCCGTTCCATGCCCAAACCCGGTCCCTATGTGGATGTCAAACTTGCTCATTCTTTGGGGCAACCCACCGATGTCACGTTTACATCAGTTGCAGAAGCTAAGGCAACGGGAGCATGGAACATTGACAATGTCTGTCTTGCCGGTGAAGTGACATCGCCGCGTGAGCGTTGGTGGCCGTTTGTGCCTGACTTGTCGAATGCTGATCCCAAACGCAAGGTGTTTGCGTACTACTTCCCGCCCTTTGGTGCAGGTCGCATGGACGGTGATCCGACTTTGGGTTGGGCATTCTGGTCTTGGCAGAACTTGGCTTATGACTTGGATCCACGTCGTCGGGATGCCGGTTGCAAGATGCAGTACATCGCCATCCCCCGTGTGCCGGATTTATCTGGTGACAAGTATCGCGCCAAAGAAATTGAAATGCAGGAGGAAGTGAAACTCGGGCAGATGATGGGCATGGATGGTTTTATCATGGACTTTAACCATAAAACCGCTGGTGGCTGGAATTGGTTTAACATGATCGGGGATAAACTCCTCGATGCTGCTGCCAAAACCGATGGCAAGTTTTCGGTCATCCCTGCAATCTATTCCTCATCATCGGGCAGTGGAGTCAATGGTGAAGCTGACGCTGGCTGTACCCCGCAGCAGTATGCAGAACACGAGCGTACACTTAAGTGCCTCAAGCATCCGGGGACTTTTAAAAATGAAGATGGCAAAGCGGTCATGAGCATGTGGCTCACTGAACGGCACAGCCCCAAGTGGTGGTCCCAATCGCTGGACTTGCTGCAAAAGCAAGGCGTCCCCGCTGCATTGTTCACGCAGTTCAACTCAATGGGAAAGATCAAGGAGTTTTCACCCATCGCTTATGGCATGGGACATTGGGGCCCGCGTGCTCCGACGGATTATGGTTGGTATAAGGCAGCCAGACCCTACACCGATGTACTTGCTTATCCCATTGTCGCTCAGGATGCACGCACGCGCGGTGCCAGTCTCGTTGAAGCACAGAACAGTCGAACTATTCGCAAACTCTGGATGGATGCCATCACCATGAAAGCGGATTGGGCGGTGATCAATACTTGGACGGATTACACCGAGCAGGCACAGATGCCTTCGACTGCCATTGGGTTTACGCTTTTCGATCTCAACGCCTATTACACGCAATGGTTCAAGACCAGGAAGCAACCTGCGATTGTCCGTGATGTGCTTTACTACTGTCACCGTCGCCAACATACAGACGCGCCGCAGATGCATGGCGTACGTTGGAATTTTCACAAGGACATGAATATCAACGATTCGCCGGAGCATAACGAGATTGAACTGCTCGCGTTTCTCAAGGAACCGGGAACGTTGCTGATCAATGTCGATGGTAAAATACATCGTCACAAAGCAGACGCCGGTATCACCAGTTTTATGGTGCCACTGCCAAAGGACAAACGTTTCGTCCCGTATTTCGCGGTCGAACGTGATGGCAGCCAAGTCCTCGGTGGCAAGGGGCGGTACACCATTTACGACAAAGTCGATTTCCCCAATTTGTTGTATCACTATGGCGCGATTGTGAAATAAATTTGATCAACTCTCAGGCATCTGATCGGTTGGCGGGGTTTCTTCCTTCATGTGGACATAGGCCAGAGGATTGATGCGTTTGGGATCTTTGCCAAATAGGTCTCGCATGATTTTGACGACATGGGAATGCGCATTTTCAATAAAGAGCTTGAAGCTGTTCTGCGTTCCTGCTGCAGCAGTCCCCGCGACATAGAGTCCCGGAAGGTTGGTCTGCATGGTTGCTTCGTCGTAGGCTGGTCCGTGGTTAGGACCTTGGATGTGTACGCCTGCCTGTTTAAGCAGTGACGTGTCCATTTCGTAACCTGTGAGTAGCAGTACAAAGTCAGCATCGACCTGTTCAATGCCATCGACTGTTTGTAGCGTGACTGATCCTGGCGTGATTTGAGTGACCGTGGATTGAGGGTAAAACGGAATCTGCTTGATTTCAATAAGCCATTGGATTTCCGGTTGCAACCAATATTTGATACTCCGCTCGCTGAATTTTTCACCACGATAACTCATGCTGACTTTCGCGCCGGCACGGTGACAGCGGATGGCGGCTTCGACTGCTGAGTTCTTGCCGCCGACGATTAACAATTTCTGATTGAAATATTTGTGCGGTTCATCAAAGTAATGACTCACGTGTGGCAAGTCTTCACCGGGCACATTAAGCATCCGGGGTGAATGCATATCGCCGATACCACAGATCACATTTTCAGCTTGATAGGTGTCCTTGTCAGTTACCACTTCATATTGATGTGGGCCAAGGGAATTGATTTGGGTGACTTTTTCATAACAGTTGATCTTCAGTTGAAACTGCTGAACGATTGTTCGTAAATACGTCAGATATTCTTCTCGTGTCGCTTTGGATTGATCCACCGTTTGCAATGGGACGCCACAGATACTGATGCGATCCGGCGAACTGAAAAAATGTGATTGTCTTGGATACCAGCTGATGGTCTGACCGACTTGCCCTGCATCAAACTGTCGATATGTGATGCCTGCCTGTTTAAGATTGACGGCCAACTCCAGACCAATGGGACCGGCACCGATGATGATCGTGGAAACGGATTGTGACACTGACATACCTCCAGAATGGACCCGCAACAGCTTAACACAATATCATGGGGTTGAAAGTGTCAGATATTGAGATTGTCTGGCCTGAAATGTGATTGTTTTGTCTTGTTTTAAGCTGTTTGAACTTTTGCGTTTCAAATGCTTCGGCTGCTTCTGTTATAAACCGCTTGACCCTTTGATTGGGATGATGGACAATTGGTCTATTACCAACACGCCCTGTATCCCCCCAAATATCCGAGGTGAGTTCATTGCGTTTAAACCGCTTATTGTCGATTGCCATGTTGCTTTGTCTAGCTGCTCTGGTTGCATGTGAAACCAAGACACGCCAGCAACCTGACTCTGCGCCGCCACCAGCCCCGTTTATTGGTCCGCGGTTTCTGCATGGTTCGGTAGGGTCCATGGCAAAGCTCAGAGGTTATGAACCCCAACTGGTCTCCGGTTTTGGGTTGGTCGTTAATCTCCACGGGACCGGTTCAGCGGACGTGCCGGAATTTCTACGCCGTCGACTCATCAATGAAATGTCACGCAAGGGCATGGGTAATCCAAGACTCGATGCCAAGGCATGGTCACCTCGCCGCGTGCTAGCCAGTCGCAACACCGCTGTCGTCGCCGTCTATGGCCTGATCCCACCAGGTGCGGTCGTTGGCACCAACTTCGATATCTGGGTCAGCGCCCTGCCTCAAACTCAAACCACTTCATTACTCGGTGGCCGCCTGTTTACCACCGAACTCTCGCTGGATGGCACCAATCCCAATATCTCATTTTCCAAGCCCTATGCCAACGGATTTGGTGATACCTATGTGAGTCCCGTCACAACAGTCACCAGTGAATCACTCAAGTTCTCACACCAACGCACCGCCGTGATCCTCTCAGGTGGCACGGTTACCATGGACCGCAAATTGCAGCTTGTTCTTAACCAACCCAGTTGGGCACGCAGTCGACGGATCGCTGACCGTATTAACCAAATGTTTGAACGTGGTGCGATCGATCGGGATCAGACTGCCAAGCCCCAGACAGATTTACTCATTGATATTCATGTCCCCAAAAGGTATGCCGACGATGTGGAGCACTTCCTGGAATTAATCCAGCATCTCTATGTCCAGGGCGGCGTGGATTTCGAACCGATCCAGGCAAGACAGCTTGGCACCGTCCTTGAACAATTCCCGCATCAAGCCAATCGTGTTACCTTGGCGTGGCAGGCATTGGGACGAACCGCCATCCCGCCGATCCGTCACTATTACGATAATGCCAATATGACCGTGCGACTGGCAGCATTGGAAGCTGGCACCTTTCTTGAAGACGGTTTGGCAGTTGAACCCTTGGTGAATCTTGCCAATTCTCCAGATGTCCAGGTACGCACGCGCGTGGCCAGACTACTCGTTGAGCATCCACGCAGTGCCGCAGCCACCAATACCATTCGCCATCTGCTTAATGATCCAAGTGATCAAGTGGCCATCACTGCCTATGAGACGTTGTCCAAACGGCGTGACCCATTATTCATCCAGCGAAAGATCATGGGCGAGGGGACAGAGTTCAAGTTTATTCTTGATATTGTTGAAGCTCAGCGACCGCGTATTTACATCGGCCAAGGCAAGACGCCACGGATTGTGATCTTCAACTCATACGCAGGTTTCAATACCCCGGTGGTAGCTTCGCTGTGGAATAGCCGCCTGATGATCAAAGCCATGGAACCCCAAGCACCGCTGGAGGTTTACTACAGCCCGTGGATCGGCCCGGATGAAGCGGTCAAGGATGCCCAGATATTCAAGATCGCTCCAACCGTCGCCAATCTGGTCTTTCTGCTGGCGCAAAGTCAGTCAATCAACAACCCAACCAAGGGGCTGGCATTGGGTTACAGTGATGTTGTGGATGCCATTTACACCTTGGATAAGCAAGGTAAACTCATGAATAAGCTCATCTTCCAGGAAAATCCCTTGGCTGTACAAGTCCAGGAAGCCCGTAAGATTGAGTTCAGCCCATCACGTCCCGAAACGGCTGTACCTGGTCAACCTGACACCAATCTGGACCTCCCGACAGTCGGTCCTGATGCCATGGATAGCGGTTTGTCGCCATCATTGAGGCCGGAAATCGGGTCGGATCGTAACAATCAGGCAGCGACAAATGAAAAATCCCCAGCAGATTCCGGTCAATCCGGTATGGGCGCCGTGCCTTTGCCATGATATGATGTGATGGCTTGCGAACAGTGTTCGCAGGTGGTGCACGGGACTTGATCGTGCTATTGGGAATAGAGCTTCAGGGAAGAAGTGCTTCTTTGGGGATCGGTCACCATAGCCCAGCGATCAGGAATACGCATGCATCCTGAGTATCCGACAATTCAACCGGTGGATGATCCGCCGGCAACGCCTTGCGTTACATTTTTCGACATGGAGGTCGAGCCTATGCGTCTTGCCAAGCTCACCGTTTGTGGGTTTAAATCTTTCGCAGATAAAACCGAAATCATTTTTGACCAACCGATCACCGGCATTGTCGGTCCCAACGGCTGTGGTAAGTCCAATGTCGTCGACGCCATCAAGTGGGTCTTAGGCGAACAGTCCGCCAAGAGTCTCCGCGGTGGCGCGATGATGGATGTCATCTTCAATGGTTCATCCGCACGCAAGCCCTCAGGTATGGCGTCGGTCACCTTGCATTTTGAAAATCCAATCAACAAACCAACAAGTGATGGCGAATCACCCAAACGCACGCTCAATGTCGATGCGGATATGGTGGCTGTCACCCGGCAGCTTTACCGAGATGGTTCCAGTGAGTATTTGATCAACCGCAAGCGCGCCCGCCTGCGCGATATCCGTGAACTGTTCATGGACACCGGTGTGGGCACCGATGCCTACTCCATCATCGAACAGGGCAAGGTCGATGTCATGCTTCAAGCCAATGCCAATGAGCGGCGGCAGATTTTTGAAGAAGCAGCAGGCATCAGCAAATTCAAAGCCCGCAAAAAAGAAGCTCTCCGCAAACTCGACCGCACGGATAACAATCTCACCATCTCGCGTCAGCGTTTGGAAGATACCGAAAAACGGCTGCGCTCCGTGAAGATTGCTGCCACCAAAGCCAAGAACTATCAGACTTATGCGGATCGTCTGCGTGAATTGCAGATGCAGTATTACCTTGCAGATTATCACCGCCTGCAGACTCGCTTAGTCGAGGTGATGGAAACCTATATCCAGGCGCAAGCCGACCGTGATGCTGCAAACCGTAAGCTTGAAGAGCATCAGGAAGCCATCGAAACCGCACAGGTCGATGTGCAGGCCATTGCTGCTGAACAAAAGCGCATCGAGCATGACCGTCTGGGACGCAAGTCCGAAATGGAACAGTCTCAGCAACGTGCTTCCATGTCGCAACACACCCTTGATGATCTTAAGCGTCAGATTCAACGCGATGCCCAGCGACTCGAAGAGTTGGCCAAGCGTGCGACCGATCTGGAAGCTGAGCATCAACAGCAGATCGCCAAGGTTGCTGAGCTTGAAGAGGCTCAGAAATCCGCCTCTGCGAAGTTGGAAGAAGCTCAGAAAACGCACCGTGATCTGCAACATTCGCTCAACGAAAAACGTTCCGTGTTGGAAGACGAAAAGGCTGGCATTGTCAGCATGATGCGTCGCTCCAGTCAGTTAAACAACGAAATTAACTCGCTTGAAGCTTTCTCCAAAAACCTGGTCAATACTCGCGTCAAACTCGATGAACGTGCTGCGAATATCTCACAGGAACTTGAGCAACTGCTTAGCACCCGTGATGAAGCCAACAGCAAACTGGACTTGGCCAAAAATCTCATCGAAGAAGAGACCGCCAAAGTTGAGCAACTCAAGCAGCAGTCCGAACAACTTGGTGGCCGACAAAAGGAATTGACCCAAAAATTGGCCACCGCCAAGGAAGACCGCAGTGGTCTGACCTCACGTCGAAGTTTATTGCAGGAAATGCAGGATAAACAGGAAGGTTTGGCTGACCCGGTTAAAGCGATCCTTGCCCGCAAAGCTTCCCGCAAGTCCGGCGATACGGAACATACCTTTGACTTTGTCCGTGGCGTGCTCGCGGAAATGATCGAAACCGATGTCGATCATGCCACCATGGTTGAAGCAGCCCTTGGCGACTATCAGCAGGCTATGGTCATAGACCGCATGGCTGATCTGACCAACGATAATGAGGCTGTCTCGGCATTGGCCGGACGGGTGACCTTCCTGGCTGTCGACCAATTCGGCTTGCCCATCACCAATAAGACCGTCAAGACGCATGGCCAATCCTGCATCATGGATTTGATCCAGTTCCCCGCAGAAGTCTCGCCGCTGATCTGGCGACTGCTCGGACGTACGCTGATTGCTGACGACTTGGCGCAAGCCCGACAACTCCGTGAGCAGTTGCCCGATGGCTATCGCTTTGTCACCCGCAACGGTGAAATCCTGGAAGTCGATGGCAGAGTCCTCGCGGGTCCCACCGGCTCCAAAATGGGGGGCATGATTTCACGCCGATCCGAACTGGTTCAACTCCACGAACAGATTGCCAAACTCGACGAAGTCATCACCGCAGACCAGCAGCAACTCATCGAAGTCGATGATCGTGCAGCACACATTGAAAAGGTCTCCAGCGAACTACGCAAAGCCATCAGTGAAGCCAATACCGTCAAGATCCAACTCTCCTCGAAACTTGATAGTCTCAATTCACAGATCGGCAAGCTCGAAAAAGAACAACCCTCTCTGGCTGCAGAAACTCAGCAGATTCACAATCAGCTTAAGGAAGCTCAGGAAAAACGCGAAGGTCGCGCAGAGGAAGCCCGTAAACTCGAAGCCGACTCCAAAGCCCGTGAAGATGCGGTGACAGAACTCAACGCTGGCATCAAAGAGATCGAACAACAGGTCGAAACCGCCCGTGAGTCTTTGACTACCATCCGCGTTGAAGCGGGGCGTTTTGGCGAGCAGCTGGCATCATCACAACGACAAGTCCGCCAACTGGAAATCGCCCGTCAGGATGTCAAGCGTCAGCATGATCTGCTTGCCCAACAACATGAGCAGCATCAAGGTCGCATCGGTGATCTGGAAGCCACCATCACCCAGGCCACCGAGCAGGCTCAGACGGCCAAGGCAGCCATGCTCGAACTCGACACCGCTCTGGAAGAAATCAAAGTCCGTGCAGCCCAAGCCAAGGAAGCACTCAAAGCCGTTCAAGTCGAAGTCGATGGTATTCGCACGACTGTCCTTAAATTCGAGAAACAGATTCACGAACTTGAAATCGCCAAGCGTGAAGTCGAAGTCAAAATTGACAACGTCACCCAGCGCACTGTCGATCAATTGGAACTGGATGTCGCTGAAGCCTATCGCAATGCACTCAACGATTGGGAGCAGGCCAAGCAGGATGCACAGGAAGAACTCGAAGCTCAGCAGGTCGGTGCCAATCGTCTTAAACAGCTTGAAGACGAAGTGAAATCCGAAGAAGCATCCGATGATGATTTTGAAGACGAAAACGCCCCGCAGCAAGTCCAGCCGGATGCCGTCCCCAATCCATTTGAAATTGAATGGAAAGCGGTCGAAGCAGAAATCAAGGAACTGCGTGGCAAGATCGGTCGCCTGGGTAACGTCAACATGGACGCCATCGCCGAACTTGAAGAACTCGAAGGCCGTCACGATAACCTTGCTCAACAGGTTCAGGACATCGAAGATGCCAAGGAAGATTTGATCAAGCTCATTGATGAGATCAACGAAAAATCACGTGACCGTTTTGAACAGGTGTTTAACGAAATCCGCGAGAACTTCGCAGGTCAATCCGGCATGTTCCGCAAGATCTTCGGTGGTGGTAAAGCCGACATCTTCATGGTGCCCGACGACGAAGGTAATATTGATGTCCTTGAATCGGGCATCGACATCGTCGCCCGTCCCCCCGGCAAAGAACTCCAGTCGATTAGTCTGCTCTCCGGTGGTGAAAAAACCATGACCGCAGTGGCACTGCTGATGAGTATCTTCCAGGCCAAGCCCTCGCCATTCTGCGTACTCGACGAAGTTGACGCTGCACTTGACGATGCCAACGTCGAACGCTTTACCCATGTGGTCAAGAGCTTCCTGGATCACAGTCACTTTATCATCATCACTCACCATAAACGCACGATGGCATCCGCCGACGTGTTGTACGGCATCACCATGCAGGAACGCGGCGTCTCCAAACGCGTGAGCGTCCGCTTCGATCAGGTCTCCGGCGACGGCAGTATCGACGCCCAAGCCATCAAGGACGACAAGACTCCACAAGCCTATGATGATGAACCGATCACAGCCATCGAAGATGATGCGACGGACTCAGCACCGCAAAGTGAAGAACCCACCTTGGCCCAACAACTCGCCTCCATGCGTAAAGGCAAAGACGCCATCCGCATCGGCAGTGTCGGCCAGGATAAAGTCGAGCCTACAGGCGAGACATCACCGCAGACTGCTGATGTACAGGTATGATGCGATGGTTTGAAATCCAAAAATGAGATAACCCACAAGACCGTATTGCTGAATTGTGGTTCGTCATATCACCCGAAGGTCTCGGACGGTTTCGCGTTCGATTAAGGTGTAGGGGACGAGTACTTCTTGCGATGGTTTTTCGTTTTGGATCATTTGTTCCAGGCAGTTGATCGCTTGATTGGCCATGCCCGTGAAATCCTGTTTGAGCGTGGTGTGCTGAGGCAGGTAGTATTCGGACATCTGCTGGATTTCCTGTGAGATCAGTGACATGTTGGTGGGGATCAGACAGTTAAACAGATTCAGGATGTAGGCAGCGATAACGCCTGAATCCTCGCCGGGGCAGATGATGGCGGTGACTTCATGGCGGACGAGTTTGCCAATCGCTTCGTAGTGGTCGGACTTGGTGATGGCATGTTGAATGATCAAATCACTGGGTGATAAACCCAACTCGATACCGACGTCTTTAAAGGCTTGCTGGCGATAGTTGGCGCAATAGGTGTCGCTGACCCCTTTGGTAAACATGCCGATGCGTTTGTGGCCACGATCCACCAGATGCTTGATCGCCAATTGCATCCCCTGAACGGAGTCCGAAGCAACGGTGACGCTGTTGGGAATGTGCGGTGTTTGAGCATTGATATTCACCAGTGGCAGGTGTCGGTCGTTGGGCCAGTCTTGCCAATCCTCTTCGTCGTAGACCAATGAGATGATGCCAGTGATGTTGGGTTGATCCAGCAGATGGATGACGTTGGTCGGGATGATTTGGACTGAAAAACCCTGCGTGACAATCTGGTCAACGAGTGCAGAGGTACAGGACCAGATATATCCGTTATACGGATGCCTTTGGCTATCGGGAATCAGCAGGGCGATGATGTGATGGCGATTGGCTGATCGGGGCGCATAGTCGAGTTGCTGCGCTGCCTGCATGACACGTTGACGGATTGCTTGGCTGACCAATGATTGATTGTTAAAGACTCTTGAAACGGTGGCAGGAGAGACGCCTGCCCGTTTAGCTACTTCTTTTGCGGTATTGGTCATGTTGATCTCCGAAGGCGGTATTTCAATTAAATTTCAATAATTTCATAGATTGTAGTCATGTTTCAGTCGTATTTCTACAAATTACATGTTTCATGCCAAATAACAGTGATTTCTTGTGAATTCATGACATTGTTCGTGGAAACAGTTTCATGTAGAGGCTACTATTTCTTAAATATTTCAATCGGTCAGGTAGTCATCATGATTGCTTGTGACCGATACCGTTTTTAGAGGAGTTCACATTTGAGATTTGGTGCAACGTTGTTGATTCTGTTTTGTGTCTTGCTTGGGATGTTTGTACTCACCAATCGTCCATCAGCTGAGGCACGTTTACTTCAAGTGCCTGAAGAGATCCTCACTGAAGCACCACAATGGGTCGAATTTGGCAACAGTGATCAGTTTACGCAGACCGATACTGCGATCACGTTCACAGCGGATGGCAAGCTGACTAATTCCCATCTTGATATCACCGTCAATCTCAAAGCCAATGTGCCTTACATCTTCGGCTCAACGATCTCCAATCAAGGTCAGAATCTCAGTCCGTCGGTGCGGATCGCTCATATGAACTGGACGACACTGAGCATCATCACCCATGCACAACCAAACAGTATTCAAGCACTGAGTAATGTGTTCACCGTCGAAAAAGACATGGCTGTACGCGTCCAGTTTTTCGGCTATCGCATGGATCATTCACGCAATGGACTCCCGCAAGGTAAGGCGACTTTTACAGACTTCTTCATCCATCAAGCAACGATCGATCAGCAGCAGCAAATGCTCAAAGCTCAGGTCACCATTGATCTGAATCAGACGCTAAGCAAAACCAGTCCGTTGTTCAAAGGTGGCAATAGTCTGTACTGGATTGACACGCCTGCTTTCATGCAGCGAACGGATTATGTCCAACACCTTAAGGACATGCAGATGAGTCTGATGCGATTCCCTGCCGGCGAAGCAGCAGATGATTACGACTGGCGCGTAGCCGTGGGCAATGTTCCCTTTGAGCCGAGTCAGACTGCAGGCAAAGCGGATGTGTCTGTTGCCAAGGTGACGCAGTTTGATCAGTTTGTTGCATGGGCCAAGTCGTTTAATGCACAGCCAATCATCGTGGTGAATCTTGAAACGGCATTGGCAAATAACAATATCCAACAGGGGATTGACCTGGCATGCGATTGGGTTCGTTACAGCAATGTCACCAAGGGATACAACATCCGCTATTGGGAGATCGGCAATGAAAGCTACCTGCGCGGCGGACACTTCCCGTTAACGGCTGGCGAATATGCTCAAGCATTCAAGCAGTTTGCCCATGCCATGAAGCAGGTCGACCCAACGATCCAGGTTGGTGCCAATGGACCGAATCACATTTATGAATTGGGTTTGATGGATCGGTTACCGGTTGGCACGCTTGAGGAATTTCGCAAGCTTTCAAGAGCTGATCGAAAAAATCACGCCATCCGTGATGCCTATTTTCAACGCCCCGATCAAGTGACTGATAAAGCCAAAGCCTGGTGGCCGACGTTATGTCGCCTTGCAGGTGACGAGATGGATTTTGCGGTTGTGCATCACTACATCAATCCATCCGACCGGGCGCGATTCCAAACCATCGGTACACGTCCATTGGATTGGCAGCGACACTTTAAAGGTCTGCGTCAATACCTTGCCAAACAGACGCGTCGTGAAATCCCATTGGCTTTAACGGAATGGGATGTGTTTCATACTGTCAAAAGTATGACGCCATATCAGGCAGGGCTGACCAATGTGGAGATGGCATTTAATGCTTTAAATGCAGGGGTCAAGATGAGTTGTTTTTGGCCGATGCGTTGGCCGGAGGGGCGATGGGATGAGCTTGCGATGTTCACCGCCGATGCTCAGCCGCGCCCGACTTATCACATGCTCAAACAGGTTTATTCCCGTTTGGGTGATCGTGTGTTGGCTTGTGATGTGCAAGGCAGTCAAGAACTTTTTGCAGCAGTGACCGCAGATACGCAAAAAGGTTCGTTGGACTGTTTTCTGATCAATCGTTGTGGGCTAAAGACACCCATGCAGGTGACCTTGCCACGAATCGGTGACACGTTGCCCAAGGTCTTGTGTATGACAGATCAATCGCAAGGCAAGTTGATCCCACTGGATGTGTCTGCAAACAACAATCCGTTGCAGATTCAATTACCGCCTCAAAGCATGGTCGTGGTGCAATATGACTCAGTGAATTTTTCGGCCCAGTGATCTTTTGGAGATACAGATGAAAATCAAACATGGATATTCCCAACGCATGGGCTTTACGCTCATTGAGTTATTGGTGGTGATCTCCATCATGTCGATACTCATGGCAATCCTGCTTCCTGCATTGAGTAAAGCCCGTAAGGCCGCCCAGCGAATCAAGTGTGCCAACAACGTCAAGCAGCTTTCGATGGCCAACAAGATATACATGAGCGTCTACCAGGACCGGTATGCGGTGTACCCTCGAAAACAAAGTGGTGGTCGCGATGACAAGAATTCGTGGGCAGGTAATGCGATCATTCGTGATGCATTGAATCGTCCGACGCGAGACAATGATTTTGCCAAAATGTATCCGATGGAATATCTCTGCCCCAACTTCAATCGGCCGGGTGTTTATGTCAGTTCAGAGGGGGAAACGAATCTGACCTTTTCCTATGGCTACAACCACACCGGCTTGTATGCCTCCAAAAAATATCCAGGCCATGTCATGCCTGAGATGATCCAGCCGTCCGCCACCGCAGAGTTCATCGATTCCAGCGCGACAGCGGTCTTTGCCAGTGGTACGACAAACTACAATCACTATTCACTGGGCTTCCCAAGTAATGAAAATCTTGTGACCTTGGCAAGTATTATTTTTCGACATAACCAAGGAGCCAACCTGTCATTTTTTGATGGCCATGTCGAACAACGCGATCACAAGTTAATCCTTTCAGGTGTCGGAACGGACCCTGGTCCATATTCTGGTTCACTGGATAATCTCAAGCTCTGGGCACCCTATGGCGTGACTCAATACAACATGTGGGTTTACTCCAACTCCGGTGAATAAGATTTGTATTTACGCTGAGCGTGATCAGTGCGACATCTTGTCCATAATTAAGTCTTTTTATCCGAATAGAGGTCGGGTAAACTACTTGCATGACGCACTACTCCACGTTTCTCGCTGACGTCGTTTACTATCCGCTTAATGATTTTGGTCCTGCCATGAAGGGCATGATCATTGGTGGACTTGGTATTTTCCATGTCTTTATCGCGCAGTTTGCCATTGGTGGTGGCCTGCTGATGTGCTACTTCCAATGGTTGGCGATGACCAATCGTGAACCACATGCACGCCAATTCCTGGACGGTTTTTACCGCGTGCTGGTGATGATCAGTTTTGTCGTTGGTGCCGTCACCGGCGTGGCGATGTGGTTTACGTCCATCCAAATCTCACCAGTGACCATCGGCTTGATGATCGATCAATTCCATTGGCTGTGGGCGACGGAGTGGACGTTCTTCTGTCTGGAAGTTGGAGCAGGTTATGCGTTCTACCGTTACGCAAAACATCTCAATGACAAGGCGCGATTGACCCTGCTGGTGTTCTATGCAGCAGCGGCTTGGATGAGTCTGTTTTGGATCAACGGCATCCTTGCATTTCAACTGACTCCCGGAGGCTGGCATGAAGACAATTCCGCATTGTGGGCAGGCTTTTTTAACCCGACCTTTTTCCCGACACTGCTGTTCCGTACGGTGACCTGCATGGTGATCGCGTCGTTGGCAGCCTGCGTGGTAATCAATGCCATGCCCGGATTACAACGCGAAGATCGACGTCGATTGATCCTGCGTTGTGCGCATTTCATGGTGACGATAGTACTCATGCCTGTCTTTGGTTTGTGGTTCCTGGCGATGATCCCCGCTGACAGTCGCAGTTGGGTGATGGGCGGAAGCATCACCATGACGATGTTTGCCAACATTGCCATTGGCGCAACTTTGCTCATCGGCGGGTATGCGGTCATTGGGCTGTTCATGCAACGACTGTATATCAATGGGGCAACCGCAACGCTCTTGCTGGCGTTGGCCTTTGGAGCAACGGCTGGCGGAGAGTTCGTCCGCGAAGGTGTCCGAAAACCGTTTACCATTCGCAAGGAACTGTATTCCAATTCAATTACCGCAAAGAATCATGACGATCCGACCGCCAAAGGCAGTGTCGCATACCTGCGGAAACACGGCTCGGTGTCGGCTGATCCCTATCCTGTTCGGAACGCTGAAAAATATCCCAATGATCAAATCGTCCTGGGTGAAAAAGTGTTTCGCTTTCAGTGCAGCATCTGTCATACCATGAAGGGTGCCAACGGCCTTGAGCATTTAACCGGTGCATGGGACGAAGACATGCTTCGGAAAAACATTGCCAAGTTGCAACAGCTTAAAACTTTCATGCCACCGTTCTCCGGCACACCGACCGAGCTTGAAGCATTGGTGCAGCGAATTCTCTGGTCGTCCGAAGGTGAACCTGACACATGGGAACCCACCGATGATCCGGCAGTGCTTGCATCAATCCAAAAGTGGCTTGATGAAGCAGGCACTGCACCGGGGTGGCCAAAGTCGCTTGCCAAGAGCAAGTAATTTTTCACCGTTTCGCTTTGTTTTCTGACTTGTAACATCACACCCAAATCGAGTGATCTGATATGAACCTTGCAGCCATTTTCCCATTTGATTACCCCTTGCCCACTGCGTTTTATCTGTTTTGGTATGTGTTGACGCTGGTGATTCATGTGGTGTTCATGAACTATGTCCTGGGGGGGATTACGTATCTGGGACTCTCAACTTTGGCAGGGCGTCCCAACCGTAATCAGCTTGCTTTGATGTTACGTGACTGGATGCCCTTTGCCATTGGCGTTGCCATTACTGCAGGTGTCGCCCCGTTACTCTTTATCCAGATTCTGTATCAAAAAGCGTTTTACACCGCCAACCTGCTGCTGTTTCATCGTTGGATGATTATCCTGCCGATTCTGATTGTCGGATTTTATCTGGCGTACTTGCTGAAGACCAAAATGGTTGCCAACTGGCCGTACATCGTGCGCGTGCTTTTAGGGTTGGCAAGTTTCGCCTGCTTTGCATTCATTGCCTATTCATGGACGGAGAATTATCTGCTGAGTATGGAAACCCAACAGCAGTGGTCTGAATTCTATGGCAGTGATGCAATCGTCTATCAAAACAAAGCCATCCTCCCGCGATTAGGTGTCTGGTTCCTTGGAGCATTTGCAACCATGAGCATGCTCGTGGGTTGGCAACTCTGGTACAAAGGTCAACACCAAAACGTCAAGCTCGTTTCCATCATTGCCATCGTCGGGTTGCTTGCCAGTGGCGCGTGTGGATTTGTTTACAAGGGGATGGTCAGTGACCATTTCCCCAGCGGCCCGTTCCTGTACATTGGGATTGCCTGTGGCGGCGTACAATTGCTGCTTTGGTTGGCTCAACTCACACGTCCTAAATTCAGTGGCATGTTGCTGAGCTTACTGTCAGTCTTCTGCCCGTTAGCGATCATCGCCATGACCGTGGTCCGCGAAAAAGTCCGACTGGCCGCGATTGATCTCGAACCCCTATATCCCTTACACAAACAAGCTATGGGCATTGCCGGGATCGTCTGCTTCCTGTTTTTCTTCATCCTCAATGCCGGTCTGATTCTTTATTGCTTTAGACTGGTCAAGAAAAACTGGATCGGCGGGGAGTTGGATACGGAGTGAAAAAGCATTGACTTATGCATATCATTGATGCACAATCATATGTATGAGAACGACTCTGAATATTGATGATGACACGTTGAATCGCGCAGCTGAATTAACAGGGATCAAGGAGAAAACCAAGTTGGTTCGCTTGGGACTTGAAGCGTTGATTGCGCGTGAAAGTGCTCAGCGACTGGCAGCAATGGGGGGGACGGACAAGCAAGTTAAGCCTGTTCGTCGTCGCCGGAGTCCTGTGTCATGATTCTTGCTGACACTTCTGTTTGGATTCATCATTTAAGAAACAATGATCGACGATTAGCAGAACATCTAATTGATGGTCAAATTACGACCCATGAATATATCATTGCAGAATTGGCATGTGGTAACTTGGCTCAGAGAGATATTTTTCTAAGAGAGATATCATCGTTACGCCTTTTATCGACTGTCACGATTGACGAGGTTCTCCAGCTGATTCAATTACAACAATTGATGGGCAAGGGGTTAGGGTTTGTAGATATCAGTCTGCTGGCATCGTGCTTACTGACCGACAGCCTGCTGTGGACGCGAGATAAACGATTGTTGGATACTGCAAATAATATTGGATGTGCGTACGTGATTTAAAACACATCCACCAGCTTCGATTCATCTGCTTCGTTTACTTTCTCCCGCTTCCATTGAGCACCAAAGAAATAACGCACAACTGCCAGATAGTCTTCCACGATCATGTATAAACATGGCACGAGGATCAGTGTAATGACGGTCGCAAACAAGATGCCATACCCCAGTGAGATGGCCATCGGGATCATGAACCGTGCTTGACGTGAGGTTTCGTAGATCATCGGTGCCAGACCGCCGAATGTTGTGACCGTGGTCAAAAGGATCGGCCTGAAACGTCGGATACCTGATTGAGTAATAGCTGTGTAGGCATCGTCACCTTCCTTACGGCGGTTGTTGGCATAGTCCACCATCACCAGTGAATCGTTGACCACCACACCCGCCAAAGCCACAATCCCAAAGAGACTGATGACAGATAGATCATAGCCCATGATCTTGTGACCAATCACCGCACCGATGATGCCAAAGGGGATAGCAAACATAACGATGAGCGGTTGAAGGTAACTCTTAAACGGGATAGCCAGTAACACGTAGATGCCGATGAGGACGCCGGAAAAACCCCACTTCATCGTCGTCATGGCGTCGCGCATGTCTGCCTGTCGACCTTCAAAACTATACGACAGTCCAGGGTAATCACGCAGCAGTTGTGGCAGCACTTCATCCTGAATCGTAGCCAGGACCTGATTGCTTTCACTGATGGGATCGACATCACATTCGACAGTGATGGTTCGCTTGCCTTCACGACGGTTGATGGTGGTGTAGGCACGCCCCTGTTTAACGTTGGCAATATCGCGCAGGGGCACATCAGTCCCCGCAGGTGTCTTGATGAGTAGTTGTTCCAGATCATAGATGCTGGATCGCTGTTCTTTGGGCAGTCGAACCATGACCTTCACTTCATTGCGACCACGCTGCTGGCGAACGGCTTCGGCACCGTAGTATGCAGCACGAACCTGACGGGCAACATCCGTTGTTGTTAATCCCAGACTGCGTCCAGCATCGGTCATTTCAAAATCGAATTGCACCTTCCCAGGCGTGTATCCGTCATCGACATCCTTGACGTTGGGGAATTCTTCCATGATCGACGCCAAGTTGGAACTGGCACGATCCAGGACATTGATATCACGATGAGCCAATTCAACACTGATCGAGGAACCACCACCAGGACCGCCACGGTCAAACTCAAAACGCAGGGATTGAAGTCCTTTAATTGCTCCTGTGCGATCTCGCCATAAAGTTGTGAATTCACGTGTGCTCATCGGACGGATTTCAGGATCGGTGAGGTATGTAAATACGCGAATGGAGTTGTCATTGATCGACGCACGGACACCTTTGCTTAGTTTCTCTCCACCGTTTTCTTCGACAAGTTGTTGTGCGACTGTCACCAATCGGTCACGGACAACGATCGCCTGTTCCAGAGAACTGTCATAAGGCAGCGTCGCGGAGACCACCGAAGTGTCTGATTCGACCTTGGGCATGAGAATAAAGCCCATACGTCCACTGGCTGCATAACCGATGACGATTATAAAACCAGCTAAAGCAATCGCAGCGGTGATGTAACGTTGGGCGACCATAAAACGGACAAATGGGCCGTAAACGACTTCAACAGCATGGACAAAACCGCTGCTGAATTTTTGCTGTAGCTGATGTAATTTCTTACTCACTGCGTTTGTTGATTTGCTGGAGGTATGAGCCAGATGTGAAGGCAGGATAAACAGGGCTTCGACCCATGAAATGGCAAAGACCAGACCAACGACCACAGGGATAACGCCCCATATTTTCCCAAGAAATCCGGGGACAAACATCAATGGGAAGAACGCGATGATATTGGTGAGAATTGAAAACGCGATCGGCACGCTTACGTCGTGGGCACCACGGATGGCTGCATCAAAATTGCTTAACCCTCTTTGACGGTATTCGTAAATGTTTTCACCAGCCACAATCGCATCGTCGACAACAATACCCAATGCGATGATAAACGCGAACATGGAAATCATGTTGATCGTCACATCAGTTCCCGGCAGTAACAGAATCGCGCCCAGGAATGAAGTTGGTATTCCCATCATCACCCAGAATGCTAATTTGAATTCCAGAAATAGACTCAGCACACAGAACACCAGACACAAGCCAATAAACGCATTCTTGGTGAGTAAGGTTAATCGTTGACGATAAATATCTGACATGTCACGATTGATGACCCATTCAATGCCGGGCGGGAGATTGTCTTCAATGCTCTTAAGTGCTTCGTGAACCGCATCAGAGACGCCGATGGGTGTTTCGTTACCGACACGATAGATTTCCAGGTTGATCGTGGGCATGCCGTTGTAGGATGCCAAGGTGTCTGAATCCTCGAAGGTATCTTTGACAATCGCAATGTCTTCGAGATAAATGACACTTCCTGTACTGGAATTAATGATTGGTATTCGAGCGAACTCATTAGCCCAGTCGCTGCGCTCTTTGAAACGCAGGAGAATCTTTCCGGTTTCTGTTTTGATTTCACCACCGGGTAATTCGACATTGCTGTTACCAATGATTGTTGCGACTTGACGTAAAGTCAGGTTGTAAGCTCGCAGGTTTTCCTGTGGAATTTCGATACTGATTTCAAAGTCACGCACACTGTCAAAATCGACTTGTGTGATCCCATCAGCTTGAAGGAGTTGGTCACGGACTTGTTCACCGATTTCTCTAAGAACCCATTCACTGGCATTGCCATAAATCTGCAGGTCGAGGACTTCACGCCGACGCGCTGCAAGGGTGACTACCGGCTTTTCAGCTTCCTCGGGGAATGTGGTGATACGGCTGACTTCTTGTTCGATATCCTGATAGACGGTTTGAGCATCTGCGTCCTCATCGAGTTCCAGTGTGACAGTGCCGATATTTTCGGCTGCAGTTGCAGTGATTTCTTTGACACCGACAATACCACGGACACTTTCTTCTACTGCAAGGATGATGCCTTGTTCGACTTCTTCTGGGCTGGATCCTGAATACGGGACACGGACGGTGACAATGTCCAGTGTGAATTCAGGGAAGACTTCCTGCTTGATTTTGGTGGTCATAAACAGACCGCCAACCAGGAACACCAGCATGAGGATGTTGGGAGTGACTCGGTTGTGAACCATCCATGCCACGGGGCCATGGCTTTTGGGTGTGGTCAACAAATCGGGTAAATGATTCTCTTTGGCGGACATGTTTACTGCTCCGATGCCTTGGTCGGTTTGGCGGTTTGGGGTTCATTGACCTGCCCGGTTTTTGCCAATTGACTACTTGCTTCCGTGCGCAGGGGCATGTTTGCGACCGGAGCGCTGAGATCCGAAGTGATGAGTAATTCGTTGGCTACAAGACCGTCGTGAATAATCACATGTTTGGGCCCACGATGCAGAATGTCGACTTGGCGGATATCTAATTGACCGTCCACAAACAGGTGTAAAGTGTCGTCGTGTTGCAATGCGGTTCGTTCGACTTGAAACACGTCATGTAGTTGTTTGCCTTGAATTTCAACCCGGACATAGGAGTCGATGATCAGTGAGGGAAGGTTGCTGTTTCCCGGCTTCAATGCCAATGGATCATTAACTGCGACGATCAACTGTGCCATGCGTCCAGCTTCTTCGAGGGTTCCTGACAGTCGTATGACGTGTCCGGTTCGGAAGATTTTTTTGCCCCACGCAGCTTCGTTATAAATTCGGACACTTGAACCGGTTTGCCCTGTCGTATTGGGAACAGTGATCCATTTGAGTTGATCCGCCGGCACGGAGACCTGTACCCAGTATGAGTCGATCCCCACGAGTTGGCTGATGGCACTTGCGGTGGTGATATGCGATCCAACATTGACATTGCGTTCCAGGACCAATGCATCAAAGGGGGCATGAATAGTCGTGCGTTTAAGATCAAGCTTGGCTTGCTGGAGTTGAGCTTGGGCAATCTTGAGTTTTGCAGCCATGGTTTGAAGTTGGGGCTTACGTAGAATCAAGTCCCGGTCTGTTTCACTCACATCTTGACCGAGTAATTCAAATTCCTGTTTGGCGATGGCTTGTTGACCTTCTTCGATGCGATAGTCTGCTTGGACCTGATCGAGTTCGGCCTGCTTTTGATCAACAGCTAATTGATAGTCATCTGGATCAATCTTGAGCATGACTTGACCGGTCTGGAAGTGTCCGCCGGGTTCAAGTTGTGAAGCCATCTCGATGATCTGGCCCGTTGACTTGAGGGTAGAGACTGATCTTTCGTGATGGGATGATTGTTCCCATGGCATGGACCACGATGGTGTGATCGGTGGGTGTGAGTTTACTCACGTCGACCATGGGGGCGTTGTGTTTACGCTCGCGGCGTTCGGCCTTGGGGCCACTATTCTTAAGATGCATCCCATAATACACGCCACCACCAATAATGGCTACAGGCAGGATCACCACAGTGATCAACTGTCGGATCAAATAGACGAACTTTTCGCCACCAGAGGTTTGGTCCTCTGTGTAGTCGCGAGATTGTTTTTCCGGATTGTCGTATTGACGGGTCATGATATTTACCTGTTTATTCAGCCAGTTCTTCTTGGCTGTTGATGGAACTTAAAGGAGAAATTTTTTCGGTTTCAATAATCTGGAGCAGGGGAGGCTGAGACATTTCCCAATTGCCAGACAACGCGCGATAAAGCGCGATGCGATATTCAATCATTTTTTCACGTGCAGTGAGTAAGTCACGCTCGGTACTTTGCAGATCAAGCAGTGAGTCCAGCACGTTGAGATAGTCTTGACTGCCTTTGGTGTATTGCTCACGGATTCGGCTGACTGCATCACGATTTAACTGCAATTCTTTCATCAGGCTGTCGATGTATTGGGCCTGATACGATTCCAGTACCAACGCGTCTTCGACATCGGTGATGGCATCAAGGATCGTCTGGTGATAGCCGTGTAAGGCTTCGGAGACCAAAGCTTTTTGACGATCAATTTCGGCTTTGCGTTGCCCGCCATCAAACAACGGTGCAACAAGATTGGCTGCAATGTTGGCAAACCAGTTGTCAAACAAATCTCGTAAATGCTCAGCTGATGTACCTGACGATAAACTTAGACTGACCGTTGGATATTGATCCGCAATGGCTTGGGCTAAATTTCGATCCGCTGCCATGATGGATGCAAAAGCACTTTGGACATCAGGCCGACGCTGAATCACATCCAGCGGCAGGCCAGTCGAAGGTAACTGTGGGAGCGTGATCAATCTGGCAGGGGGGGCGACATCAAGCGTGTTGGGTAATTGCCCCAGGAGAACCGCCAACTGATGTTCCAGAATCTGGGCTTGGCCTTGAGCGACAATGCGATCTCCTTCGCGTGATTGGACCAAAGCTTTTTGACGTAAGACGTCAGAGGCGACAGCCTGGCCTCGTCGAAAACGTGATTCGACGAGTTCCAGAACTTGACGGTTGATCTTCATTTGTTCATCGAGCAGTTGAATCTGACCACGCTGTTCGATGAGTTGATACCATGTTTGTGCAACGGATGCAGTGAGTGTGATGGCTGCAGTGTGGACATCGTGTTGTGTTGCTTGCTGTTCGTACACCGATGCGTCACGTTCAGAACGCAATTTGCCCCACAGGTCGATTTCGTAACTGGCACCCAGTGATAAGTTGTAAGTGTTGTCGGTATTGCGTGTGCCGTTGGAACGTCTGACTTCTCTTTCGATCCCCCCCGTAGCATCAAGTGACGGTTTAAGCGGCGCGCCGAGTTTGCGTGTCTGAGCTTGAGCCAGAGCAAGTCGATCCCATGCCATTTGTAGGTCAAGATTCGACTTTAGTGCTTTGTCGATCAAGTCGTTTAGTTGTTGGTCTTCAAGTGCAAGCCACCATTGATTCTGCAAAGGCATATCGCCTGTGATGGAAAATTGCTCTGACAGTGTCACCGGCAAGTCGACTTGCGCGATTGGGCGTTGGCTGCATCCTGTTGCAATACAGATCATCCCACACAGCAGGCTCCAACAGACAAGTTGTTTAATCGTGGTATTCATACTATTCATGGTCAGTGCTGATTCCCGTTTTCATGATGGTATTGCTCTCGGATGGCATGAATCCCCCCAAGAGTAAATTCAAGAATGTGATCGGTGAATTGTTCGACAAGTTGATCATCAACTGGTTTGTCAATGAATTCAGGTGGTAAACGTCCACCCTTAAAACCAATGGATAAGCACTGGCTGATAAAACTGAAAATACACATCCGCAGCACAGTTGGTGGCACATTTTCTCCCACCAACTCAAACATTAATTTGCCAACATGCTCACGCATGGGTTCGATGACTTGATGACGGATTTCGTGTTTGAGAATGCTCTCCTGACCCATCTCACGCAGTAGGAGTTGGCCGGCATAGCCGAGTTTCCCGGTATCCATGACACGATGAAGCATGGAATAAATCGTCGCACGCAGACGTTCTCTTGGCGATGCGTCAGCCGGCAGATTGCCATGGATCGGGTAAAGACGCTGAGCATAAAGGAAAGCGTGACGCCAGGCAGCAAAGTACAAATCCTCTTTACTGCCAAAGTGATAATTCACCGCTGCAATATTGGCCTGGGCTTGAGTACAGATATCAGAAATGGTGGTGCTTTTGAATCCGTTGAGTGCAAAGAGTTCACAAGCTACTTCCAATAGCCTTTGCCTTGTGGAAGTCGTGTCGGACTTCATTTCTGGAGATTGCATGTCTGTCATGTCATTATTATGCCATATCAAACTCATGTTTCAAATAGATATTTGAAAAAAAAATATTAATTATGGAGTGATTCATTCTCATGTACCACTTTTTGAGTCAATTGTTGTGTTGACAGCGTAATGATTCGGACTAGACTATCGTTATTGAAATATTTGTTTCATAAACGATATCGGAGTCGACATGACACGTAACGATGCCTTTCCTGTACTGAGACGTAGCTTCAAATTGCTTGAGGTGATGGGGCTGCGACACACTGGTATGACCTTCAATGAAATCAGCACGCTGTTCCCGGATGCTCCTGCTTCGAGTGTTTCGCGACTGCTCAAAGCGTTGCAGGATGAGCAGATCATTTCCAAAAACGAAGAGTCACGGTTTTACTTACTTGGTGAACGAGCGGTACAACTGGGCCGAAAGCTGCGCGGGCAGATTTCCTATTCGGAATTGCTTCGCCCGGTGATTGATGATCTGGCGTTGGAGTTGGGACATTCGTCGGTCTTTTTCAAAATGGCGGATGATCATTTTGAATTGATCGTTAAACATGAAGTGCCCAATGGATTTCATTACATCGGCGAAGGCAAGAGCAATTTCAACTTTGCCAATCATGGATCGGGCATGGTGATGATGGCATACATCCCCACAGCAGACCGGGAGAGACTTTGGAAAAACTCGGTCCAAAAGCATGCAACCAAACCACGTAAAACTGAATACATGGCTACGCTCGAACAAATTCGTAGAGATGGTTTTCATCTAAGTCGCAAGGACGAACGCGACTATTTTGCACGTGTGATGGCGCCGGTCTTTCGTGGTGATCTGTTTGTAGGGGCAATGGGCATTTCAATGCTTGGTTTGCAGACCCAGGATCAAGATTACTTCAAGCCATTGGTTCAGAAAGTCATTGAAGTCGCTGCCCAGGCAACTGAAATTCTCTCCAGATTCTGATTCATTCTTTGTCTGCAATTCATAGAAATCCAAACCATGTCCAAGCCCAACTTCATAGTTTTTATCACCGATGATCATGGCTACGGCGATCTGTCCTGTATGGGATCGACCGATGTGATGACGCCGAACCTTGATCGCCTCGCAGACGATGGGGTTCGCTTTACAGACTTCTATAGCAACAGTCCCGTGTGCTCGCCGTCGCGTGCATCGCTTCTCACCGGTCGGTATCCGGCAAGGGCAGGCGTGCGATCCATTCTTGCTGGACACCGCACGGCAAGTGGACTTCGCAGCGATGTGACTTCGATGGTGCAAGGCCTTAAAAATGAGGGCTACAACACATACATGTCAGGTAAATGGCATCTTGGTTTAGCCGATGAAAGTCGCCCGTCTGCTCAGGGTTTTGACCACTGGTATGGATTCCTGGCAGGCTGCATCGACTACTACTCGCACATTTTTTACTGGGGTATTAATCGAGGCGGGCCAGGTCAAAATCCCATCCACGATCTTTGGGAAGATGACAAGGAAATTTGGGACAACGGCAAATACATGACTCAAGCGATCACCGACAAAGCCATTGACTATGTCCGTGATGCAACGAAAAATGAAGAACCCTTCGTCCTCTACGTCGCTTACAACGCCCCGCATTATCCAATGCATGCGCCGCAGAAATTCATGGATCGCTTTGCTCATCTGCCTTGGGACAAACAGGTGCTTGCTGCGATGATCAGCGCGGTGGATGATGGCGTGGGTGACATCGTCGATGAATTGGAACGACAAGGTGTTCGCGAGAATACCTGTATTTTCTTCATGGGTGATAACGGCCCGTCACGCGAATCACGCAACTGGCTCGATGGAACGCTGGATCCGTACTACGGCTCATCAGCAGGCAAACTCAAGGGACACAAATTCAGTCTCTATGACGGGGGGATTCGAGTCCCCGGACTGCTTAATTGGCCAGCGAAAATACCTGCCAAACAAGTACTCGACCAACCTGTTGCAGCGATGGACATCATGCCCACCATGCTCAAAGCAGCAGGTGGTGATCCGTCGCAATACGGTGTGGATGGCATTAATATCCTTCCCTACGTTTGCAAAGGTGAAGATCTACCTCAGCGGGATCTCTATTGGGAAATGAATGATCAGACCGCCATCCGTCGTGGTCAGCACAAACTCGTCCTCAAAGGCCAACTCGTTGAAGGTGCACCTGCTGAAGATCAAGTGCATCTCTCGGATTTATCACAGGACATGGGCGAAAAAAACAACTTGGCCAAAGACATGACGGAACTTGCTGATGCGTTGCAAAAGGCAGCATTACATTGGCGCGACGGTATTGAAAAGAACTGGCAAGTCATGCAGCAGACACCCACCGCGCCAGTGACCTATACCGCTGATACTAATTGAAATTGATAGCCGCCAATTAGAAAGTAGACGGCAATGGCCAAGCAACCCAACATCCTTTTTATTCTCAGCGATGATCATGCAGCACATGCAATCAGCGCGTATACCGACAACGGCTTTGGCCCACGAATTTTGCATACACCCAATCTTGATCGAATTGCTGACCCCAAGCAAGGTGGCGTCCGGGCGGACAACTGCTTTTGTACCAACTCAATCTGTACACCTAGTCGTGCAAGCATCCTCACCGGTCAGCATACGCATGTCTGTGGTGTGAAGACATTGGCAGATCGATTGGATAACACACACGAACCGCAGGTTCAAAAACTCCTGAAAAACGCAGGCTATCGCACATCCATCTTCGGCAAGTGGCACCTTGGACATGGGCAAAACGCGCAAGGTGTCGATTCCGATCCCGCGGGGTTTGATGACTGGGCAGTCCTGCCACATCAAGGCTTGTACTACGATCCGACATTCTATGTCGGCAGTGACAAAGGCCGGCGTGGTGAACTGCATACCCAGGGGTACGTCACCGATATCATCACCGACATGGCAAGCGAATGGCTTGACCAATGGGATGAAGATTACCGTCAAAATGATGAGCCTTTTTTCATGTGTGTCCATCACAAAGCGCCACACCGCGAATGGGAACCGGGGCCCATGGAGAAGCATCTTTTCGAAGATCAAACCATGGCTCAACCGCAGACTCTTTGGGATGATTATGCAACACGTCCTGCTGCTGCGTCAGTGCGTATGCGTATCGACCGTGACTTGCTTCCCAAGGATGTCAAGGGACTTCCGCCGCGTGAGCTTGAAGGGCGTGACTTGAAGCAATGGTATTACGATCGGTATATCAAGGATTATCTGCGTTGCTGTGCAGGCATTGATCGCAACGTTGGCCGACTTCTCGACAAGCTCCAGGAGATGGGGTTGGCTGAAAATACGATTGTGGTCTACACCAGTGACCAAGGCTTTTTCCTTGGCGATCATGGTTTCTATGACAAGCGATTGATTTACGAACACTCATTGCGAATGCCATTGTTGATGCGTTTACCCAATGAGTTTAAAGCAGCCAGCCATGATGCCATGGTCACGAATGTGGACTTGGCCCCCACGCTCCTGGAGTTGGTCGGACTCCCGGTGCATGAGCAGATGCAGGGCAGTAGCTTTGCGCCCATGCTCAAGGGTGATGATGAACCCCAAGATTGGCAGCAGAGTATTTACTATCGCTATTGGATGCATGGCGACCGTGCACATCATGTGCCAGCTCATTACGGTGTTCGTACACGCACACACAAACTCACCTACTACTATTGCAAAGCCTTGGGATGCTCAGGTGCCGGCCAGATCAATCTCGATCTTGCCCCGCATTGGGAGTTGTTTGATCTGACAACGGACCCCAATGAGTTACGCAACATCTATGGCGAATCCGGCACTGAAACCGTCACCGCAGAACTCAAAACCGAGCTCCGCCGATTACAGGATCAGTTTGCGGATGAACCTGTGCTGGAATCAATGTAGTTAGCGTTGCAGTTCACAAATTCAGACGCGTCATTTCTATTTGTTGTGAATTTGTTGTGCTGTTATCACATTGATCACTCAAGTATATCTCGTGACATTTCCCGCGAACGCAATCCCGGGACGGCTGGTCAAGTCGTTCAATAGCCACAAGCATGCTTGCCAGCTGGATGGCATGATATGTGTCAGATGAATGCTCAATTGCGCTGACTGAGCCAATTGATTTTAATAATTTTTTGCATGCCGTTGACTTGCTGATTGACTTGCCTATACTTAAAGAGTTCACGTGAACCTTCACGTAAAGTATTTGTTGGTTTTGACTGTGAATTTCAAGTCATCGCATTTTTGATTTAAGAGCTGGTCATGTCCAATACATCGGTTACATCCAAGAGCGTGGCCAAAAGACTTGGGGTGTCTCACACCACCGTGCTTAAAGCCATGCGTGGGTCCGGTGGGGTGAGTGATGCACGGCGAGATGAAATTCGACGTGTTGCTGCCGAGATGGGATACGAACCGAGTATCGCTGCCAAGCTGCTGCGTGGTAATAAAACCGGCCAGTTGGGGTTGCTGGTTGCCGGACCGTTGCCGGTTACTGGTGAAGCTGGATTTACTGGCCCATTGATGAGTCACTTTGTACATACCTGTGAATTTCTGGATGTCCCATATCACATTGAAGTATGTAATTGCGTTGATCAGGAATCCTTTGTTCCGCCAAAACAGATCACCGGTCGACTTGTCGATGGCACGATCGTCGCTGGCGCACTTGGTAAGCCATTATTTGATTGGCTTGAAAGTCAGTCGTCCTTCCCCTGGGTCTGCATTGATGAACCAGCAACGTACAGTGTGCATAATGCCATTGAACAGGGAGTGATCCAAGCTGTTGAGTATCTGCATAGTCTTGGGCATCGACGCATCGGCTTTACCGGTGGTCCACATTTTTACAGCACGCATCGTCTTGGCTATGAAGGCTATCTCCAGGCAATGCGTCAACTTGGTCTGCCCAAGCCGCCTGAAAACTGGGTGATGCAAAACGGACTAGATGGTTTGTCTGTGGATTTGGATACGTTGGTGCCATGGTTTGAAGCCATGTTCAAACTCCCAGAAAGTCCAACCGCCATGGTCTCTCATGGCATGCGTACTGCACGTGCATTGATCTATACCGCCATGAAGCAAGGTCTGCGTGTACCTGAGGATTTAAGTGTCATTGCAGTTGGGACAGAAACAGATGCCACTGCATCGCTGCCATCACTGACAAGTATCGAAGTGGATTATCAGGGCATCATGCAGCAGGCCGTGACGATGCTTCGGGATTTGATTGCAGGTCAAAAACCCAATCATTCACAACAACGTTTTGCGCCCCGCATGGTTCATCGTCGCTCCGTGACGCCTGTTGCCATCTTGTAACAGAACACAATCAAACCAATTAGAAAAGGTCCAAATAATTAAACTTAAAACATTGACTTCTAACGTAGGTTAGAATACGATTTTTAAAGCAAATCTCAAGCAGGTCAAGTACGTCTATGCATGTCACCATGAAACAAATTGCTCAGGAGTTAGGTGTGTCCCGCATTGCGGTTAGTCACGTCATCAATGGGCGCGAAGATCAATTGAGCAAGGCGACTTGTGAAAAAATTCGCAAGGCACTCGACAAGCATGACTACCAACCCAATGCATTGGTCCGTGGACTGCAAAGCAAGAAAACCGGTGTGATCGGCGTGATCGTCCCGAGCGTGCGCGTTTCATTTTTCCCTGACATACTCAACGCGCTGGAGAAGCTTGCATCTGCACAAGGTTATCAGTGCCTGCTAAGTCAAAGCCATTCGGATCACGACAAACTCATTAAGTCCGTAGACACCTTTCGTCAGCATCGTGTCGATGGCATGATCATTTGCCCCGATGATGCCAAAAAGAATCAGGCATATTACAAGCAGATGCTCAAACGCAAATTACCCTTTGTCTTTCTTGATTGCGGGTTTGAAGGTATTGATACGCCATTGGTCAGTAATGACAACGAAGCCTGCGGATACCTGGCTACGATGCATCTCTTGGAGCTTGGACACACGAATATCGGCTGTGTCCGTGGGGCACCCAACGGCTTGATTCTTGAGCAGCGCTACGAAGGCTATTGCAAGGCGATTAACAAAGTGTTGGGGCAGGTGGATCAGTCTTACGTCACCAAACGAATTGATTGGCGAACAAGCGTCGACAACCTTGTTGATGAATTGCTGGATAAAAAACCTGACATGACTGCATTGGTTTGTTTCACCGATCAGGATGCGCTTCGAGCGATGCATGTTGCTTCACTACATGGTTTAAATGTTCCCGATGATCTGTCTGTGACGGGTTGTGCTAATTTGGATTTTGGCAACTTGGTTTCCCCAAGCATCACCACCATTGATCAGAAACCTCAAATCATCGCTGAGGAAGCATGGCGATTACTGCTTGAAAAAATCAAGGATCCGTCGTGTACAACCAAGCGGGTGCGCGTTAGCCCTGAGCTGATCGTCCGCCAATCCACTGCAGCGATTCACCTATAAATTCGAACTTTATACGTTTTTGTTTTCAGCTATCCACGTTTTGGACTTTTAGTTTTGCAGTCCGCCATCATTGCAACGAGTCAGACAAAATTGGGAAGGACATTTCAGTATGAAATTAGAACAGAGACAAAATACATCCCAGAGTAGAGGATTTACGCTCATCGAACTACTAGTGGTGATTTCGATTATTTCCATTCTTGTTGCCATTCTTTTGCCGGCTTTGGCAAAGGCTCGGAAGTCCGCCCAGACTGTTCAATGTGCGACGAACATGCGACAGCTAGGCATTGCAGCAGCAGCGTATCTTGTGGACTTCAATAACATCTATGCGCCCTCTACGGATCGTGGCAGCGCCAAGGTCATCTCACTGAACTGGACGCAACGAATTGACAAGTATGCCACCAATAAAATGGTGCCGTTTAACAGTACGGCAGATGCACATTGGACTGGCTGGTCCAAACCATACCGTGATGATGCTGATCTGCCCAAACTGATATGGGATTGCCCGACTGATATGGTTTTGCGTTTGCCTTGGAACTATGCAGGATATCCGAGTTATTTTTCCAACGCCTATTTATTCAGAGGATGGCGTAAGGATTCAGATTCAACTGATGCATATGCCTATGGCGTGAACAACAACGGTGAAGGTCACACGCGTGCTGAGCAAGTCGATCAACCGTCCAGGACAATCATGATCGGACATTCTTCTCGCCATGTATCTGGATCAAATCAAAAAGGCCGAGCCAATGCGTTTACCTACCTTTGGGGATTCAAATGGCAGGATTTGGCGTTGGGGGCGCGGCGATTTGATGTCGGAAATGTGGAAGGATGGATCGGGCGACTGCACAACGGGGCTGCCAACTACGTCGCCGCCGATGGACATGTGGCATTGCTTCCCCCGGAAGTCATCGCACCCTCGGCTTTGGCAGGCAGTAAAGGCTATGACATGACGGGATTGTTCTTCGCACCTGGCGTTGGTGCTGATGGCAAGGTTGATTATTCCATGTGGTAAATAATCAAATGGCGGGGCAAACCAAACAAGGCAATTTAACAGTAAAACAGGTGACTTTATGAGTACGCAACATCTCTGGCTGCCCTTATGCGCAGTCTTAACGTTAACAGTTGGTCTTCACTTCGTGCAAAATGCTTCTGCACAACACGAGCATGAGACCGCACGGCTAACCGGTGAGTTCTGGAAAGCCGATGTGTCCAAGTGGGGCGATGGTCGAGATTTTGAAAAGCCAAGTCCCCAGCATTTGCCGCATGGTTTTGATCTGGATTGGCAGATACATGTCCCCACGACCGGATGGTATGAACTTTATCTGCGTGGTGGTGCTCAAATGAACCACGATGTTTTTGTCGATGGTCAGTGTCAATGGCGATACGCAAAGCCAGGCAAGGATGAAAAGGCTGGCAACATTTATCTGACTGCTGGAAAACACACCCTTAAAATCAGACGCGTCGGACGCATGAGTTTCCCAAAGATTATCTTCGACCGCTTCGAACTCGTCGAAACCCATGGCCAGCCTAACGCCTCAATTGCTGCAAACAAAACCGATGTCGATGTCATGCGCGTTGGCGAACAATTTGAAATCAAAATCACCGCAGGAGGTACTCACAAAGCAGTAACCTACGACCTGTTTCGGACTGATTTACGACAACCCAAAGTCCCCGCTGTTAAAGTCGCACAGGTCACCTTTGATCCAACCAGTAAACCGTCGACTAAAACCGTCCTCATCGACTGCCCGTTTGAAGGTGCCTTTTCACTTTCAGCAGCAGTCGGTCAAACACAACTCAGTGATGCAGAATTTAAGATCGGTCAATTTGCTGTCGTCGATGTGAATCACATCCAACCTGTTTCAGCGAAAAAAGAGTTGGTCGTTGAAGTGGATTGTGTGAACCAGACCATCAATGGTCAAGCAATTGTCGATGATGAATTCGTCGAAGCCAATGGGCCGACACGTGTCACCAACACTGCATTTGGAGCGTATCGTGAAAGTCACGACTGTACGCCCCCTCAAGCGGTGACACCCAAGACGGCAGTGCAGATGCCTAATGGCTATTCCGGTTTTTCATATCGCATCAAGCTGCCTAAGACGCAGGTTCCTTACTTGATGGAAGTGGATATTCCCGATGATGCACGCCGGAGTGTCCCGGTGCTGATGACATGGGTGGATGACAAGACCGGCGGATTCCTCAAGCCTGCCAGTGGATACAAAGGTAAGAGTTACGAAACCGGTGGTCGATATGGTTTGACACATCAAATGCAGACTCATTCAGCCATCGCATGGGGTGATTCACATTCGCTGTTGGTCTCGGTTTTATCACAGGAACCTGGGACACGTGCCGCTGCTGCAAAGATTCGGATTTATCGCTTTGCCGACGACCAATTACCTGCAGTGAAGCTTCAGAGTGCCGGTAAGCGGGACTTTTATCACTGGTTTGAAGAAGCGCACAATTGGCGTTTTCTGGTTGGCATCGCCGGTATCCGTGATGAGCAAATCGTCAAGGATATGATCGGTTTGGATCGTTGGGTACGTTTTGTTCAATACCATGGTGGTAACGGCATTCAAGCATTGGGAGTGGCTTATCAAGGTGCATTCTGGCGCACGCAACTGCTCGATGGTTTCATGCCTGAACCATACGATCGCTGTCGATTGTTGGCACTGTTCTGCGAAAAGTATGGCATGAAATACATGCTAGAAATCTTTGGGAATCAAAACTACTTCACCAATATCAAAATCCCGTCACTTGCTGAAAATCCATTGGATGTTAAACCCACCAGCCTCAATGGTGTTCTCATGGCAGCAGGGGCGCATAGCGACATTAACGCGCTGCATACAGGTGTCCAGGATTTCTATGTAGATGTCGCAAAGGAACTGCATCGTAAGCTCGGTGACTCTCCTGCCTTTGCTGGTCTAACCGTGCGGGCTGATGTTTGGAAGTTTCATGGCGACTTTACACTCCCGAGTATCTACTGGGGATATAACGATTGGACCATCAGGCAATTTGAAAACGATACCGGCATCAAGGTTCCCGCAGAGATCAAGGACCCTGATCGTTTTGCCAGACGTTTTGAATTCCTAACTGCATCAGGCATGCGTGCCCGCTGGATCAACTGGCGATGTGACCGACTGCTGACCTATCACAAAAGGTTCCGTGATGCCCTAGCTGGTGATCGCGATGATATTGTCTTTGGTTTTTCAGGTGATTTTAGAACGGATTCCATTTACGACTTGCCTAAAGATATCAAGACCCGCGCATTGGAAGCTGGTGTCGATCTGGATGCTCGTAAGAATGAACCGGGGTTGGTCGTCATGCCCGGCGGACGCTATGGCTCGCGATCCATTGCCATGCGTTACCACAAAGCCTATGACGGATTTATCAGTCGTGAAAATGTTGAGGCAGGTAAGGGGGCTATTCGCGGTTTTGCGTCGTACATGAACTACCTTGAACAGTCCACGGAGTGGCCCGCACGTTTACTTGGTGTCAAGATGAAGGATAAGGAGAAGCCACCATACTTTTGCTCCGCAGCGTTGGCAGCAGGACGACACAGCCTGGAAAAATATGCAGTGGTTTTAGCAGAGCAGGATACGACATTTTTCCGTGATGGTGGGAATACCGATATGTTCGGTTCCCCACAATACTACAAGCCATGGTTTGATACCTACCGTACCATCCCTGCCATTGCGTTTGAACAAGTCGATACATCATTGGATCAAATTGCCATTTGGCATGGAACCGTCGACAAGCAAAAAGCGACCGACACGCTCAAAGCAGGACTCTATTTTTATGCAGTGAATCGTTCTGCCGACGAAGTCTCCGTCGTGCTTGATATTGAATCCCAAAATGCATTGATCAACCTTGGTAGTCAACAAGCAGTCAAGATCGACAAGAACAAGTTGGTTCTCAAACTTCAACCCTATGGCCTTCAATCTTTCTATGCATCCTCAGATACAGAGATTGTCGCAGTGACTGAACATGTTCCAGATGAAAATGTCACCTACGCTCGTGAGCGTCTTGCTTTTGCTCAAAAACTAATGCAGCAACTGGAGACTCCCGAGGCATCTGCGATCACTGAAAATGAGAAAGAAGCCTTTGCCAATGGACTGAATCAAGCATGGCAGGCGATGGCTAAACAACAGACTTGGCGCACAGTCGCTGAACTGTCTCGCCCGCATATGCTGCAGATTTATAACGCCATGGCACAATTGCCTCAGGGGCAAATCATCACCCGTTTCCCCAATCAGATGTACTCGGAAGACAAGAACCAACACTATGAATTACTGGCTCCAATGATCCGTGCCCAGTCGTTATTGCAGATGCAGGTTGCGTCATCGGATGCCACACTGATCAACTCAGATATATACAACGAAGACTGGCGTGGCATGCAGGTTCTCACTTCGGATTCAGGTCAGATCAAACTGGAATTGGATATTCCTGCTGATGGTCCATATGCCATTCATATCGGGCAAGTCAGTCAAGTTCCCGGAACCACGGTTGTGAATGTCAACGGCGTGGGCTTGGCAAAGCCTGCAGTGACCATGCAGGTCAATCAACCCGAGTCGGCTGTCTTGCCACCGATCACGCTTAAGCGTGGCAAAGCCATATTGACGCTCCAAAGACAAGGGCAGTTTGGCATCTATGGATTAAAGGTTCTGCCGGTCATGCAGCCAATGGCAAGTCCGGCATGGTCAACCGTCGGACCCTTTAAGAGCCATTGGGGAACTGAAGTTTTAGCCGGTCGATTCAAAGGCGACCAAGGATTAAAGAAAACTTTCAGCAAGGTTTATCCACCGCAGATCAATAGCGCACTTGATGCAACCTATCAAAATGCCTACGGCCAGACCATCGGTTGGAAACAGGACAACGGCATCGTCCGCGGACGCTATCACGATTGGGGAGTGGATATCACCATCCGGACAGGTTCACCTGGTGCCGACATTGCTTTTGGGCAATGCACAATCACTTCGGATTGCAAACGAACTGCCATGTTCTACCTGCCAGTGGATTGGTGGGCCAGTGCTTATCTCAATGGCAAGCGTGTCCGTTCAACAATCGATTCAAAACTTTCAGACATTGGTTATGACTTTACCACGCATTATCCCACCTTTTACGCTGTACTTGAATTGGAGAAAGGCGAAAACACCTTACTCGTCAAACAGCTTGGTGGCTCACTGGGAACGCGATTTATCGGCTATATCACGAAGGATGATGGCCTGAAAATATCTCCCGTTCCAACACATTGATCATGAGTATTCAACAGCTACGAATCGAACGCATAATGATAAACAGACACTTATTTTTTCTATCCGCTTTCATTATACCGATGCTCATGGCGATTCCTGTGACTGCACAATCCTTGCAGGTGATTGAGCGTCAAGGTTGGTCATTTGATCGAAGCGATCTGCAATGGCCTCACTGGGCTGATCCAGTACAGCAACGTAAAGATGGGAAACTCAACAATCCAGCAGGCTGGGTTGAATACGATATCCAAATCGACAAGTCCGGCTGGTACAACCTTTGGCAAACAGGTGTCCCAACCAATTGGGTTCGAGATATTCTAGTGGATGGCAAAGTCTATTTAAGACTCCATCAAAGCACTCGTGAAGATTCTCAAAAAGTGGGCGACACCACATGGATCAAGGAATGCAATCTTTATCTGACTTCTGGTAAACATACACTGCAATTTCGTCGCTTTTCTTTTCCCGGTTCTCTGCCCCATGCGTGGCAACTGCGAGCTAGTAACGACGAACCTGAAGGTAGTATCCATGCCAAAGAGATTGGTCATCGGGTCGTCACTGTGGGGCAACCTGTTAAACTTCAAATCACATCCGGCACAACCATACCGTTGCAATACACTCTGGTGCTCAAAGATTTGAAAACCGGTGCGTTGCAAGACGGACCGACCCTGGAATTTTCCGCATCTACGAAACCACAACAGCAAATAGTGTCCATTAAGCCTGTAAAACAAGGTGTATTTCATCTGTTGGCAAAATGTGGTGACCAATTACTCAAACCTTCCGATCTATCATTGGGGCAGATCATTGCGATAGATAAGACTGCAGCAACCACCTTAACACAATCCGCAGAACAACTCGTTGTCGATATTGACTGTACTTCAAAGCAGGCAGAAAACTTCTTTGAAAACAGTACGCCTTCAGAAATTGTCATCAAACCGTTTGGAACCTATCGTCAGACCACCGGCCCGGATTTGAATGCACATTGGGGTGTGCAGAGTTTTGCCTATCGCGTAAACTTGCCGGATCACGATCATGTGTACAAGTTGGTGGTGGACTACCCGGATGATGATCGTCGCACGATGGGATTCTGGGTCAATGATGGTGCGAAGATCAGTAACAGCACAGGCAATACTGTTACCGGTGGTGTAGAGACTGGTGACCGATATCCACTATCCCAATCCATGATACGACATGAAGCGATTTTCTATCCGCGAAATCACAAAGATGTGGTGATTGCTGTTGTCAATCTCGCACCAGGATACAAGGCCGCCGCTTCACGTATCCGTGTGTATCAGATCCAAGGAACATTACCTGCTGCGGAACTGGGGCAAACACGTGGTCGGAAAATGGGGTACTACTTCGAGGAGTCCGGCCGTTGGCTCAAACACTTTGGTGGTGATTCGTCAGATCTCAATGAACAGATGTTGACCATGCAACGTTGGGCGCAACGTAACCGGATGATGGGGGCCAATCTGATGATGCCTACCATTAATGTGTATCAGTCCAATCACTTCCCCAGCGATGTACTTCTTGGATACTTCAATCGTCCTGATGATGAATGTCGCATGGCTGCACTCATTGCTCAGCAGTATGGCAGTAAATTTGTTCCTGAGTTTCACCTTAGTGGGCAAGTTAATTTTGACCGTATCGTGATGGGTGTTTGGGTTGAAAATAAGAAAGTCATGTTTGCAAATGATCAAGCAAGAGACATGGTGCATATCAATAGAGATGGCACAACTAACGGCCCGTGGAAGCCGTATGTCTACAATGTGCTGCATCCTAAAGTTCAACAAATCTATCTGGATGTCTTTGGCGAATTAGCAGACCGTCTTGGGGATTGTGAATCTTTTGCAGGGATTTCATCTCGCTTGATGCTTAGTTGGCAATGGCAAGGATGGAATGCGCTGCCTGGACTCACAGTTGGATACAGTGATTGGACGATCACGCAATTTGAGAAAGAGACCGGCATCAAGGTTCCATGTGATCCAACGAGTCGGCAGCGATACCAACAGAGATTTAATTTCCTCACCGGTCCCAAACGCGAGCAATGGATCAAATGGCGATGCGAAAAAGTCTTTGCTTTTCATCAAAAATTAAGAGATCGGATTCGACAGGCAAAGTCCGATGCGCAACTGTTTTTACCCTATCACGGGGTGGGGCGAAACACATGCCTGAGCAACGATCCCATCCAAGAGTTGTATGAGATCGGCATTGATCCGAACAACTATATATCCGAACCGGGCATTGTCCTGTTACCCAACGCGATGTATGGACGCAGACGCAGCACACCTTTGTCCGACAGCCGTAAATGGGAACAGGCGATCGGAACACTTGCTGGGACACTGGGGAAATTAGGTGGTCGTGGCTTCGCGCTTTACTCAGATTATTTTGAAGTCAACAAACATTTTGATTGGACGAAAATTGGCGGTAAGCCTTACAGCGCATTTGATGCCTGTACGCCTTCAGGTGTCCATGAACGTGAACTCTATGCTGTCGCTTTAGCGGAGAATGATTCGAGTTTTCTGGTTAACGGTGGCAACGGTCACATTTTTGGTAGCCCCTCCGTCATGACACCGTTTCTTCGTGAATATCGAGCCCTCCCGGATGTTCAATTTGAACCTTTGCCAGCTAAAGACGGGGGACGAGATCCTGTTGCTGTTTGGCAAAAGAAGCATCAAAACCAACTGTTTTTCTATGCAGTCAACCGTTTGTCGGAACCTGTTGAGGTTCGTCTGCAACTAGCCAACGTTTCAAATATTCGCGGTGCGTCAGATGATCAAATCGTCAACATGGACAGCCAAGGATGCGTGTCGTTTACGTTACAACCTTACATGCTCAAAACGTTCGTGAGTCCGGACCAATATGGACATGTGGTGACTTGCCAAGCACAAACTACGACGCAATTCCAACGGAAAGTCACAGATGTCATAGATAAAATCAAAACATTGCGTGATCAAGTTGCATCGCGTCAAGTAGGCATTGAATTAAGTGAGGATCAATATCATCAAGCGATGACGTTGATGGATGATGCCATTAAAGCCTGTGAGAAAGGTGCGTATTGGCAAGCATGGTCGAATTTGTTCCGCCCGATTATGGTGCATCTTTATGATCTGACAGGTGACTATCCTCAGCGTTTGTTTGCCAGATTAAATCCACTGGGTTTACAGGATGCACAAAAGGCTCCCAAGCTCAAACTTGTTGATATGGTTGGCGATGTCCGTGGCCATCTTGATTCAGTCGATGCGCTAGCACATGATCAAAAAGGCAATCTTTACGTTTCGTCTCAACAGCAAGTGATGTGCTTTGATCCTCAAGGACAGTATCTACGATCTCTGACATTAACAGAGCCTCATGAATTACCTACCGGTGATATATCCAAGTATCCCAGACTTGATCCACCCAAATACATTGCCAATATTCGCATGATGACCAGTCTTCCCGGTGATAAGTTGGCTATCGTCAAGGGGTGGGGCACACCTGGTATTTATGAAACTCAAAAAGGGCGGTTAGTCCAATCGCTTGAATCACTGCCGGGGCGTGTCTATGACCATATTGCAGTGGACTCAACCGAGAATTTTTTGGTTCATGTCACACACACAGCCAAGGACAAAGGACTCTATCGCATCCCCGACGGTTGGGCATCACTGGATAATGCCACACGTTTGATAACGCCTGATATCCGTGGCATTGCGGTTGGTTCTAATGATCGTATTTACCTGACAAGTAACGATAAGGTGACATGCTATTCGCGGTCAGGGGAACGGTTGTTTGAAAGCAATGTCGATTTGGCTGATGGACCTAAATGTGTCACTGTCTCATCTGACAATAAATTACTGTTTATAGCATCCAACCGCGGGGCGACTTTGGCTTGCTATCGACTTGTCACATCTAATACTCAATCACCATTGATCAAGTTATGGGATAAGAACATGCAAGCCCGGTGGATTAGTTCACTGGCAATGCGTGATGCCAAGACGCTTACGGTCGGACTTGTCGGACCAAGTGATCAAATGGTTGTTCGCCAGTTACAGGTCAATGAGAAGAATGCCACGTTAACCGAATTCAAAGTCCCATCCCTTGATTTACTTTCCTTACGCTTTTTGCAAGGCCATACGCAACTCAAACAATTTCAAGGTTCAATCTATTTCATCTCAAATAACAATCTTTGTGAGTTGATCCCAGGCAAAAAGGATCAGATCAAACTGGTTCACAAAACAGGGGTTCAGCGGACTGAAATCCATGCATTTGCCTTTGCACCCAATGGTGATTTGTATTTGGCATCCAACAGCGGTTTCGTTGCCAATACACGCGGTACCAATGTCTATGTATTGCATAAAAATGCTGACGGCTGGGATCAACCTCAAATGCTTAATGATGGTAAACCGCTTGTTGCTAATCCATACATGATCCCCACTGACATGCTCTTTGATGACCAGGGACGATTGATTATTCAACATATTATTCCCGGTATCAAAACACGCGGCCCACATTTGATGATTTGCGCATTGGAACTAGATGGCTTGAACATCAAAGCCAATCACACTGTTCTGAATATGGGCAATAGCTTTGGATGGGGGAACTATGGTCTGCATCTGACTGATGAGAAGCAACTACTCATTGCAGGCGGTGCGACACGTGAAATAGCCAGTGTCTCACTTGACGGCAAGATTCAATTCAAGACGCTGTTTACGCCCCACCAAGGGCAAAATGTCTTACCACTACGTGAGCCAACCGGTATCACAATGGACCCGCAAAAACGTATATGGGTTAGTGATACAGGACGTAATCAGATTCTGTGCTTTGATCCACAAGGCAGACTCCTCGGGCGATATGGATACTTTGGCAATGATGATGATAGAGAGAATATCGCTTTCTCAAATCCAGTCGGTCTTGTCGCGGTGACACTTGAAGGTAAGACCTATCTGTATGTCGCGGATATCAACAATCAACGCATCCTCAAGCTGGAGGTGAATTGATGGTTGTGGGCTACCGAACAATGATGCTGTTGATCGCCTTTGTGCTGACGTTGCCTGTGTTGGCACAGCAGCAATATACTGTTCCGCAAGACGCATTGGATCACTCAAAAATATCGAAACTCCGATACATTCCAAAATGTGATGTGGCTGCATTATCCGCATTGATCCCCGATGCAAAAGGCCCGCCCGTTGTGCTTTGGGAAAAGCAGTCGCTAGTCACATTACCCATTTCACTACCAGCTGTTGGATCATATGAAATAACCATTGCGCATCTGGCTGGCGGACGCTATGCCCCCTTGATTATAAAGACTCCTGACGGGCAGAAGATCACAACCCAACGTGTCAATGGGGATGTGTTGGTGCAATTAACCACATTCCAAACCGATCTCATTCCCGGGCATAATTTCGAGTTGGCTATACAACCCACCATCTCTCAAAGTCCTATTGCATTGATGTACATTCAAACACATATCAAACGTTTTGATCCGGTGAATGCTGCTTGCTGGAAGGTGGGTAGCCTTGAGCAATCGGCAGAAAAAACCATTCAACATTTAGGCTTGAATCAAGCTGATGCGTTTGATATTCCCAATACATTTGAGAGTGTTCGTGCTATTGCTTCACAGCCCGGTCGCGTGATGATGCCCGCAGGCCAGACTGTTTGTGCGATGACCTACTTTTACAATGATCTGGCATTTACCGGTTATAGCTTTAGCCTCAAAACAAACACTTCTGCTGATGTGTATGTCAATGGTAAGTGTGTTTCAAGTCTCACGTCTGTTCAAGAAAAAAGGCAAATACAACTGCCATGGAATCGAATCAAGCGTGGTGTTAACAGGCTTGTCGTGATGATGCCTTCCGAGAGTGCCTCAGATTCAGAACGATGGTTTGAGTTCTCAGCAAGTGATGCAAAACACACACGGTTTTTCAGTTCAATCCCACATGCAGTTGACCCACGAAAAAACAATACCGATTGGCCACGGGTGTCCATACAAAACAATGATGTCCGTGCGATTCTCCCTTTGCCTGATACCCAAAAAGGGTTTTATCGTTCCATACGGTTTGAATGGGCAGGGCAGATCGAGCAACTCTCGGTGGGAGATACACAGTTACTTGCATCACTACATCAAGATCATTCACCAACAGGTCTTGACTACGCAACCGGTACCGCAGAGGAGTTCTTTGAGCCTATAGGTTTTGATGAGGTCTCCGCAGGTGAATCATTCATGAAGCTCGGTGTTGGTCTACTTCAAAAGCCGATGGATCACGAATACTTTTTTGGTGCTGCCTATTGGCCGATTCGTTTTTTTGACTGGCAAACTGATGTGCAGTCCGACAAGGTGACTTTTACACAACATGGAGAATCGCCAACCGGTCATGCTTATCGCTATGTCAAAGCACTGCAGTTAACCGATTCACCCAAAGGATTGGTAATTGAGCATCAACTTACCAATACCGGCAAAAAACGAATCGTCACCAATCACTACAATCACAATTTTATCCGCATCAACAATACCGATATCGACAAGCGTTACCGCGTGGATTTTCCTTACTCTCCACAGACGCTCAACAATGTTCGATCCCGGATGAAGCTCAACAAAAACCAAGTCACACCACTGGGCAACGGCACCATATTCACACCCATGACCGGGTTTGCCGATGTGTCCGACAGTCACCTTACCGTGACCCATTTACCAAGTGATACCAAGTTACACATACGATCTGATCAGCCGATGATTCGGTTCTGGTTTTTTGCATCCGATCGTGTGATCTGTCCTGAAATGTTTACGCATATTGACTTGCCACCCGGCCAGACGAAGCGGTGGGTCAGCCATTATGAAGTTCAATAAGATGATTCAAACTCAAAAAACAAATTCAAATCAATGCATTCGAGTCGGACTCTATGGCTGTAACATGTATCGCACACGTGATCTTGTTGCGGGGATTCATGCAGGCTGTCCCGGTAAGGTGAAAATCACTGCATGCTTTGACATTGACAAAGAAAAGGCGTCCTTTGCTGCCAGTGAGTACGATGCCGTGGCATGTCATTCCGAGGAGATGTTTCTCAAACAGGAGATGGATGTCGTTCTGATTTGTCTACCACCTTATCTGCATGCTCAGACATTTGAGCGTGTCGCCAAAGCTGGTTTTGATGTCTACCTTGAAAAACCGATTTGTATTAATGATGAAGATCGGCAACGCGTTCTAGAGACGATTTCCAATTACAACGTTCGATGCTATGTGGGTATTTCCTATCGCTATACCAATCCCTTCGCCAAGGTCGCAGAGATTGCCCGACGACCTGATGCGGGGCAACTCATTGGTATTCATCATCATTGGCTTCAAGGTCCGGGCACCATGCAGGGACCAACCAATTGGAGGCATCGCATGGAACAATCCGGCGGGCAACTCAATCATCATTGTTGTCACCTGCTCGACTGGATGCATTGGATTGGAGGCCCGATCACGACTGTGACCGCGACTTCTCATGTCCATGATCAGGCTGTCCTGCAACATGAAGAACAGGAGCTCTCCGCTGCATTTACTTTTGAACAAGGTGGGATGGCGGTCTTTAATTTGTCCCAGCATGCACATACCAATTCACAATTCGGAATGGTCCATCTGCAGAACCTTGCGATTCATTACGCATGGGGCAAAGACACCTATGTGAAAGTCTACAAAACCCGTCAACGTGCAGCGGATGAAATCTATGAATGGGATGCGACTTCTGGAAATGATCCGGGTACCCAACGTGATGCGATGCAGATGGCGGACTTTGTCGATGCGTATCTCAATGACAAGCCCATGCCATGCTCTGTTGAAGATGGTGTGCGTACCTATGACCTTGCCAAGGCCGTGCGGTTAAGTTGTGAAAGTGGGCGACGTATCGTGTTTAACGAACTGGTTGTCGAAGTTTAATTGCCTTGCGTTATCACCTGTACAAATTTTTCTTGATATATGAATTGAAATAAAAATGTCACTGATTACAAAGCATTGTCTTGATCACAATGCAAACCAACAACAAGATACACATGGTCAACATCATGAAGATGCTCGTCTGAGTTGGTTTGATCAAGCACGTTACGGACTCTTTTTACACTGGGGGCTATACTCGATTCTCAGCGATCCGGATCGCAATGAGTGGGTTCTTTTTGGGAAGAATTTGGACCTTGAAGAATACAATCTGCTAGCCAGACAATTTATTGCACAGCGATATGATCCTAAAAAATGGGCAAAACTCGCACGCCGTGCTGGGATGAACTATGTTGTTTTGACGACAAGACATCATGACGGTTTTTGTCTGTTCGACACTGCAACGACCGATTTTAATTCTGTTCAAACGGCAGCAGGGCGGGACTTGGTTGCAGAGTATATTGAAGCTTTGCGTGAGGAAGGTCTTCGTGTCGGTCTGTATTACTCCATTAAGAGTTGGCAGTGGCAAGCAATCCGCAGTGGGCCGGGAAATGACCCGCAAGGCTGGCATGACATGGTCAATCAGACTCATGAACAGATACGTGAACTGATGACAAACTATGGCAAGATCGACCTGCTCTGGTATGACGGATGCATAGTCCCCGGCGTACAGGACAATCAGATTCGTGCCAGGCATTGGCGATCCAAAGAGCTTAATGCCATGGTACGGTCACTTCAGCCGGACATATTGATTAATGATCGTTCAGGTTTGCCTGAGGATTTCAGTACCCCTGAACAACGCGTTAATCCACCAGCGATGGGACGGCGTTGGGAAGCATGCATGACGCTGAATCAAAACTGGGGCTACAACATTCATGACCGCCAGTTCAAGTCCCCCGCGACACTCAAGCAAGCTTTGATACGTTGCGCTCGATACGGGGGCAATATGCTGCTGGGTATCGGACCTCGTGCGGATGGCAGTATCCAAAATGAGTTTGTTACCCGCCTTGAAAGCGTTGGCGATTGGTTGGTAGCCAACGGTCAATCCATCTTTAATTCACAGCGAACGCACTACACAGAAGCGGATCATGTCGCAGGAACAGTCACCCAGCGTGGCAATGATTTTTACATCCACATCAAGTCCTATCCCGGGCCAGTTGTCCGGCTTGATGGATTGGGCCATGCAACATCGGTCAGATTCCTTGGTGATATCACAAACTTGAAGTTTGATTCGGTTCTTAATGGTGCTCTTGAAGTCAGCGGATTGACTGAGGATATGCCATGGGATGATGGGCCGTTGGTCATGCATGTGACTGTGCCGAAGCAACCGGATTCTCCTGCACGCTGGTTAGGTGGCGGTGATGTCTTACGGATTACAGCAGGTAACGCTCCGGTACTGGGATTTGATGCAGACCATTATTCACCTCCCCTGATGCCTGTGATCACTGGTGAGGCGTTGTGTTTGGAGTTAGACGTTGAGCGTCACCCGGTGAATACCACACCCTCAGAAGGTTGGTGTCCCGGTTGGCATCAGTGGCAGGTCTTTACGCCCAAAACAAAACGCACGTTATCATTGAATATTGATGTTCCAGTTTTAAATGCCTATGAACTTGATCTGGGGCTCATTGCTCATCAACCAGGGAAAATACACATCAAAATTGATGGACAAGTTTGGGATCAAGTATTTGAAATCAAGCATCCGGGGTGTCCTGATACATGGCGGTTATCAAAACTGGTCATGGAGCAGGGGGCACGTCGTTTATCACTTTACGCTGACATTGATTTTGGACTCTATGCGTTAAGACGTAATGCCTGTTGGCGTGAAATGCCAGCGGAGTTGTGGTGGACCATTGGCCCATTCCATACCGATTTTGCGCCGCAGCATCCGATTCATGAAGTGCGGGATGCAATGGAAAAAGTCTATCCTGTCCAACACGAATTTGATCCTGACAAACGCTACATCGGCACACGTGAGATGCAAATCCGCTGGACAACCAGTGACATCCGTGATGGGCAGCACAGTGAGTCGGGCGTGAATTTTCCGTATCGCTGCGGGGATCAATTCTCAGGAGTCTGCTTTGCACGTGCAGTGATCCAATCACCTGATGATCGAGACGCTCAGATACTTCTTGGCGGAGACTGGTGGCATAACGCATGGATCAATGATCAATTGATACAGACTGGCCGTGATCCTCAAGAAGTCGCAGAGGATGGTGCACAGTTCAGTCGCTGGAAACCACAGTTGGCATCGATCCGACTAAGAAAAGGTAAGAATGTCCTGCTGGTTAAAAGTCATCCCGGCTCAACTGCAAATTGGTTTACCTGCCGGTTGTCTGATCCTGGTGATCTGAACATCATTGATCCAACCCAATCAAATAACAAGTGAAAGTGAGTAAGAAGTTGAAGCGATATCTATTTGTCATGTTGATGACCTGTTTATGCTTATCCATGTCTGCCTATGGCCAATCATCAACCCAAATCATTGAACGCAACGGTTGGGATTATGACCGTGCCAGTTTGGAATGGCCTCAATGGGTTGATGTCCAAAAAGAGAAGAAACAAGGGGCTTTACGCGGTTCGATTGGCTATACCGAATTTGATGTTCAGATTCCAACTACTGGATGGTATGAGCTATGGGAAGGAGGCGTCCCCGTTGAATGGAGTCGAAGCCTGTACGTGGATGGTAAGCCAATGTTTGTTGAAACCATTGGCAGCCCCGATGATGTTTTGCCACTGGCCGAACGTCGCAAACAGAAGTTGGATTTCAAAGAAATCAATCTCTTTCTGGAAGCTGGTAAGCATACCCTGCGTTTTGAAAGACTTGGTTTTCCTGGCGTATTACCATCTAAATGGCAATTACGTCCATCTTCTGAAAGTGTCAGTCATCGCATTTTGGGACAAGTCGTCAGTCCCCGCATAGTGAATCCCGGGCAGTCAGTGACCTTGGAAATAACCAGTTCATCTCCAAAACAAACCAACTGTCAAATTATCCTTCACGAAATCATCACGGGTCAATCGGTCAATGGGCCGGAAGTTGAGCTTAAAACCAGTGAGCAACCTGTTACTCAAAAAGTTGAAGTCCAACTCCCCAAGTCCGGTTTGTATTTGGTGACTGCACTCATTGATGGTAAGAAGCTGCGTCCTGCTGATATGAAAATTGGTTATGTGATGGCCACCACTTTGGAGAAAGAAAAGGATGATCAAACAACGATCACCAAGCTCTCTCTTAATGGCTTATTCACTGATGGTGTGGTGTTACAACGGGACAAACCCTTGCCGATTTGGGGACTCGCACCAACAGGGCAAACCGTTACGGTGACTTTGGCGGATCAATCCCAAACGACTACTGCAAATGAACAAGGTCATTGGAAAGTCACCTTTAAACCGCTTTCTGCTGGCGGGCCACATACATTGGTTGCGACTTGTGATACCCAAAAGATCACCCGCAAAGATGTCCTGGTGGGTGAGGTTTGGCTGCTTTCAGGTCAATCCAATATGGGCGGGCCAATCCTGCAATGTATTGGTGGTAAGGATGCAGCAAGTCAAGCGAACATGCCCAACGTTCGGCTTGGTTTTGTGTACCCCAATGGTGAAGCTGGGCAGATGCGTGATGTCGGTTGGATGAAAGCCGTTGCTCATGATGGTAATCCAGCGCATGTTAAACGTTGGATCGCCATCCACTTTGCCTTTGCCAAGAAGATTCACGAAACACTTAACGTCCCCGTCGGACTCATCGCTGCCAATCGTGGGGGGACCTTGATTTCCACATGGGTTCCCGAAGAGACGGCGCAAACGGATCCAGCTTACAAAGGGTTCAACGAGCAATTCTGGGAATACAATGCACCAGCCAATCGTCAGAACCGTTACATCGTCAAGCTTGTTTCGGAAGTTCGCAAATGGAAAAGCAAGTACGAAAAAGCCCCCGCAGACAAGAAGCCAACTGCACCCAAACTCCGTGCAGATATGTCTTGGCGCAACCGTCCGGGCCAGCATTACCATGGCCTGATTCAACCCAGTGCTCCCTTTGCGATGCGTGGTGTGCTTTGGTATCAAGGTGAGTCTGACAGCAAGATGTCAGCGATCTATCCTGCCAAGTTCAAACGCCTGATGGCTGATTGGCGTAAGGCGTGGGATGAACCCAAACTGCCTTTTATCACCGTGCAGATTTCCTATGGCTCGGGGCGTTTTGATGATGGCCAGCCGGGCGTGGAATTTGGTGCAGAGATGCGACAAATGCAACTGGAATGCGCCAAACTGCCTGATACCTATATGGTGGTCAGCCATGATTTGATGCGACCTGAGGACAATGTACATTACCTTGATAAATTGCCCGTCGGCGATCGCCTTGCTCTTGCTGCTTTGGCGGAAATCTATGGCAAGGATATTGTCTATCAAGGTCCCATGTTTGAAAAAATCTCTGTAGACAACCACAAAGCCATTCTCCATTTTTCTCATACCCATGGCGGACTTAAAGTCAAAGGTGAAACACTCAACGGATTCTCCATCGCTGGTGCGGATCGTCAATGGCATTGGGCCAAAGCACATGTTGATGGTCAGACCGTGATTGTGCAAAGTGATGCTGTCGCCAAGCCTGTTGCGGTACGATATGGTTGGTCAGGATATCGCAATGCGAATCTGTTTAATGGGGCCGGGTTGCCTGCTCCAACATTCCGCACTGATGATTGGCCCCTTGCAAGTGATGGCAATGAATTTACTTCAAGTGACTAATTTTGGGAACGCAGTATGAATCAGTTTGAAACGCCGGTTTTTGCAAATGTTCAGGAACATCGCCTCGCATGTCGCAAGGGACAATACAGCGGTCCGACGGGTGGGGTGATCCCTGAAAATGTGTTGTGTAATCTTGTGGTGTTGCCTCAATCGGAAGCTTATGATTTTCTGGTCTACTGCATGCGCAATCCCAAGCCTTGTCCTGTGATTGAAGTGTTTGATCCGGGGGATCCGATTTCAAAGTTTGCAGCACCGGGGGCAGACATGCGTACGGATTTATCTCGGTACGCAGTCTCACGGTTTGGTGAATCCCAAGGAACCTGCACAGATATTACCGAGCTATGGGCTCAGGACAGTGTGGCATTACTGATGGGATCGAGTCTGACATTTGATCATGCATTGCAACGTGCAGGCGTTAAGGCATCACCGGAAGTCTGGGTGCTTAAGACCTCGATTCAGACTCAAAAGGCAGGGCGATTTTCCGGTCCGCTGATTGTGACGATGCGTTGGATGACATCTACCCAGGCGATCATTGCCACACAGTTGACCGCTCGCTTTGCATGGAACCATGGTTCGCCGATCCACATTGGTGATCCTGCTGATATTGGTGCAGACCTTGAGCAACCCATATGGGGCAAGCCGGTAGATGAGATCCCCAAAGGCATCGTCCCGGTCTTCTGGGCTTGTGGCGTGACCCCGCAATTTACCGCGGAGTCCGCCAAGCCGTCATTGATGATTACGCATGCCCCATCGCATGGTTTTATTACTGACCTCAAAGCGGATCAATACTGCCTGCCATAATCCACCATATTCTGCATGACTTTCGGTGTAGGATTTGATGACAGAGTTGGTCTTCCCAAATATTTATTGCGATTTGCTTGACCTGTCGGATTGCATATCTAGAATAAATGCGAACGTGATAATATAACGTGCGCATAGAGTGTTAAAAGTGAGAAAGTATGTCTGTTACGCTTAAACATGTCGCTAAACGAGCCGGTCTGTCTTGGCAGACTGTCAGTAAAGTCCTCAATGACAAAGGGCATCTGTTTCGGCCCGAAACTCGTCAGCGAGTGATAGATGCAGCTCGGGAAATGGGTTATGTGCCCAATGCGGCTGCACGAACCATGCGTTCCAAGAAAACCTTGCAGATTGGATTATTGCTTCGAAATGAGGAAGGTCATCGTTATCACAATCTGGCTGCCTTTATTTTGCTTTTGGGGATCAATACTCGGTTGGAGCAGAATGGTTATCTCCTGAGTGTTGTCCGTATGGGTGATTTGGCTTGTACAGGTGATGCCAAATCCCGCGTTTTTGAAGAGAGAGTTCTTGATGGCTTAATCGTCTTTGGCGGCTTTTCGCCAGATGTATTTGATTGGGTGCATAGTGTGATACCCAATTGTATTTGGGCGGACACCAACAAGTGGGATGAATACTGCTGCTTGCATCGTGATGAGCAGCAGGTCGGACGGCTCATTGCCAAGCATATTTTGGATTTGGGATATCGCCGCGCAGTTTGGACAGGCGGGCGTGTTGATAAGCATAGTCACTACAGTCAGGCAGATCGCTACTTTGGGCTCAAAGATGAACTGGCGCGTCATGGCATTGAATTGGAAAGTATCAGTAGTCTCAAGCGTGATGATAATCGGTTGATTTACCCGGAGCTGGCACAGCATTTTCAGCCAGATCGAGTACTGGTTGCCTATAACACACTTGGTGCGCAGGCGATTCTCACCACAGGTACTTCCATGGGCAAGTCTGTAGGTTGGGATTATGGCTTGATGTGCTGTGATGAAACACCAGAAGTTTTTGAATCCTGGCCGGGGCTGAGTCGCGTGTCCAATGATCGTTTTGAAATGGGATATCAGGCTGCGGAAATGATGTTGCAGTTATTAGATAATCCTGCACAACGTCCCGTGTCACGCAAGATGGGCAATGAATGGATTATCGGTAATACGGCATGGGGGCCGCATACGGCTCGCTGATCAATAAACGGCTATTTCAACCTAACAAGGAGTATATCATGCAAAAATGCAACAAGGCTTTCACGCTCATAGAGTTGCTTGTAGTGATTTCAATCATTGCGCTGTTGATTTCCATACTATTACCTGCCTTGGGTAAAGCAAGGGAAGCAGCCAGGGGAACGCAATGTATGGCTAAAATGCGAGGCTTTGGTGTGGCTCAGGCTGCATATTTGATTGATAGCAAAGGCTGGTGGGTGGCAGGAACACAATGGTCAACTCAACCTGATTATTGCCCCAATACACCGACACCTGAGGGCAGTTGGGATAACGGGTTTAATTGGGCTGAGGCATTATTTAGGTATTTATCTACGGCTTCGATTGACAAGCATAAAGACGGTAAAGCCAGAGGTAGTTATATGTTTTCATGTCCCAATGATCCATGGCAGATAGAAAATCGAGACTTGGCTGCCTTGTCCTACCAGATGAATTCGCAACGAAATAGTTTTAATGCAACATACGATGGTATGTCGTTTAAAGTGACCGGCTCGGACACCAAATTGCCATCCCCTGATGTGCCAAGATACGGCGTGCAGGTACATGAAAATTGGGTTCCTGCACCGTCAGATGTTTTTGTCCTCGTTGATAACTGTAACCCGGGATATCGTGGAAGTTTTCGTTACGGTAGTGGTGAAATCCGTTCGCCTGAATATCCCTATGGCAGTGGTACATACACATTCATGTCAAGAGAAGGTAAGCTTCAGAATCACAATGGTGGTTTTAACTGGCTCTTTGCTGATGGACATGCTCAAAATATGACCATTGAGACGAGCATGGGTGAGGGAAGTCACATGGTGAATCCAAGACGCTATTGGACCAAAACACGTGGTGACTAAAGCACGTCTTATCTATTACAAATAACTTTGCGAATACTAATAGTCCCGCATTAAATACTTCTTACAGACAATCCTGAAGCCTTAAGGTTTTCTCAATGATCAATCACTTAAAAATGATTCGTATGGCTGTTATAGCGCTCATTCTGCTTGGAAGCACCATCAATGTGTGGGCGCAGAACACCATCATCGAAGACGGGACGCGTGCTCGCATGTCACTGGATGGCACATGGCAAGCTATCGGCGTTAAGGGAATTATCCCGCAATATCCCGCGCCGGATACCAATGCGGATTGGAAACCCATTGACGTGCCTCATAAATCCGCCTCGCCGTTTATTGTTACACAGGGACATGGTCCTTACAGCAATGCCGCAGTGAAATCGGTGATAGATCGCAAAGGAAATTACCTGCGGGATACCGGCGCTGCTGCATGGTTTAAACGCAACTTCATCGCACCCGATGCGAAGTCCATTTACCAACGGCGTGCCGTGCTGTATCTGCATGGTGCAGCGTTTCGCAGTGATGTTTATCTCAACGGCAAGCACATCGGCACATCCGTACAAGGACTCGTTCCCAACCAATACGATGTAACCGACGTTCTCAAACCCGGCCAGGAAAATCAACTGCTCATCGGACTTGCTGACCGTGATGCTTTGGTGGACCCCGCAACGCGCACCCTCATCGCGCCATGCAGTGGTGTCACCGCCGGACTCTGGGGGCGTGTGGAATTACAGTTCCTCCCGGCTGTGCATATTGAAGATGTGTTTGTTCAAACGTTTGTCGAAAATAAAAAAATAGCATTGGAATTGACACTGAGCAATCACTCCAAGACCGTGCAATCCATCATGCCTCTCGCAGTGGTTCTGGATGATCAACAGGTCTCACGATGCAATCTCAACGCCAAAAGCGTCACACTCAAAGCAGGTGAAAAAACCACTATCCGCTTGCAGCAGGATTGGTTGGCGGACAATCTCTGGTCACCGGACATGCCCTATCTGTATACCGTTAAGGTTCAACTCAAACACCAGGACAACGTGATTGATGACATGCAAACCAGCTTTGGTTTCCGTGAGTTCACCATCAAAGGGACAGACTTTTATCTCAACGGTCGAAAGACGCGATTGCTGCGCAACAGCATGTTAACAGGTCTCAATGCAGATGAGCATCAAGCATGGTTTGGCGATATTCGCGGCGGATCGCTGCGCGAAGCAGCGGGGCGACCTTACAACACAATCCGGCTGCATCTGGGATTTAACAATGAACATCTCATTGATGCAGCAGATCAGATCGGCTTGATGGTGGTTCCCGAATCCAGTTGGTATCACGTCTCGGAATATCCTGCTGCGGCTAGTGACAAGTATTTGCCCAATTTGATTGACTATTTTCAACGTTGGGTGAAGTTGCACCGTAACCATCCTTCCATTGTGATGTGGTCATTGACCAACGAACATTTCTGGGGGCGAACCGGCGATGAGGAGATGGCCATTGGCAAAGCTGTCGCTCAAACCGTTCTCAAAATTGATCCGACACGTCCGATCCAAGGTGATGCGGAAGTTACATGGAACGGTGTCCTGCCGGTGATCAATATCCATTATCCCGAAGGTACGGCTGGTGATGTACGCAATGAATTCCCCAACTCCAGCTTGGTGATACCCAATGACCTGTACTGGCTCAAAAAAGGAAAGCTCAACACACAGGCATGGCGGGCTGAATTTGTCTGGGATCGCCCCTTGGTGATCGGTGAATATTGGGATTACAGTCAGGACCCGGACAAGATGACCAGCTATGTTGGTGATACGATTTACGATTGGCAGCGATGGCGCTATGACCGCATCAAAACCAGTCCCGATAGTCCGTACATTGATACCTTGCGTAAAGCGACCGACGTCTACCGTCTCCAGGGCGTAGCAGGACTCAATCCCTGGTCAGGTGATCGGGATGATGTGATGCCGCGTCGTGGCGTACGCGCGTTGGATTTTCATCCCAATTTTTTTGCAGGCCAAACCACTTCGCGCACGATGGTCGTCTTCAACGAAACATCCAATGTCCTTAACTATGCACATCTGCAATGTCGCCTGATTGTGGATGGCAATACGATCTGGGAAAAGAAAGTCAACGTCAACGGCAGTCCCGATCTGGTGCAGAAAGTGGATGTGCCCATCGAGATGCCAATGGTGAACGAAAACACCAAGGCCACACTCACCATTCGTCTCTTGGCATGGGCCGGCGGGGCGTATCATCAAATGGGTGAACGACATCGTGAATCAGTTTTCATCATGCCACGCACTGATTTGAAGCCGTTGGATTCAAAGGAAATTGTCCTGTTGGATAATGAGGGTTTGACCACCACCCAAGCCCTGGCAACCATGGGTATGGATGTGAAGTCGGTTAAGAAGATTAGCCAAGACACACTGACTAATGCGCGTCTGTTGATCGTCGGTAGACATACAAATCCGACAGCGTTTCGTGATGATATTGTTGCTTATGTCAAAGCCGGTGGCCGACTGATCGTACTACCCCAGGAGTCGGCTTTCTCATTGACCACGGGATTGCCCGAACCGGATGCCAAGCATGTGGCTTCACGTGTCTGGGAACGCACATCCCAGCACCCCATTGTCCAATCCTTTGACGGTGAACAGTTCTCCTATTGGCGTCCTGATCACATCACCTCAAAATTCAACTTTACCAAAATGTCTGTTGGCGGCCTGCGTTACCTGTTGGATTGTGGTGGGTTGGCAGGGATGGACTGGAGTCCATTGGTGGAAGCACCGCTGGGATCCGGGACGATGCTCCTCTGTCAGATGCGTGTCATTGATGGTCTCAATGATGAACCTATGGCAGGTGCTTTGCTTGAAGCCATGATCCAATACGCATTGCAATACAAGGCCCCAACTCATCATCCTTTGAGACTGCTGGCAAATTCGGATGCCGTGGTGCAAGTCCTCAAGGGAGCGGGTGTGGCATACACCAAACAACTCCAAGGTGAAGGGACAATTCTCGTCGATGCGTCATACGAGCTGATGCCTGAGGATATTGGGGAAATCAACAGCACGCTGGCGCGCGGTGGGAATGTCTGGTTGCATGGATTTGATAAGACTAATGTGAATACGCTTCGTGATGTATTGGGATTCGAACCTGTCATGATTGAACGTGACAAGACCGTCCTCACCGCTGCGTTAACTGGCGACGATCCGCTTCTTGGAGGCCTTGCCAACTTTGATTTTTTCTGGGCCAAGATTCGCTCCGGTGCCCGTGAGGATTATTTTCAGGGAGCCTCGGCAACAGCCCCCATTGGTGGCTTGGATGTATTGCAACTGCCAGCATTGGAAACAGGGACGCCATTGTGTACGCCAGCCCTGATGATCAAAATTCCCCGGGAATCAGGCACGATTTTCTTCGATGGTATTTCATGGGACAAAGCTTACGCGACTCAGCCAACTCGTGTTTGTCGCATCGTGGGGACGTTGGCGATGAACTTGGGAGCGACCATCGAATTAACGCCTCAACGCGAGTTTAAGTACTTCCCAATCAGCCTTGCCAAGCATGCCAATCGGGCGTATTTTGATCCTGAAGCTGGAGACGGACAAGGTGGTTGGACGGATCAGGGGCCGGACAATGACATGAGTTTTTTCCTGATCAATCACACCGGTAAATTCAACGGCATGGATGTCACCACCGTCAAATTCCCCGTGTCTCAGAACTTTGCAGATCGACCGTTCCAACTCATCGACCCGGCAAGCAATCAAAACAAAGCTGTCCTTACTTTCAGGGGACGCGAACATGATCCCAAAGCACTCAAACGTGTCGATGGAATTGCTGTCAACAAGAAAGCACACATGCTCTGGTTCCTCCAGACGGCTTGCTGGGCGAACAACACACATGATGTAGGCAAGCCAGTATTGCAGTATGTAATCAACTATTCAGATGGCAGCAAAACCACCTTTGATCAGAGAGTTGGGATAGAAATAGCCGAATGGTGGGACCCTACAAATTTACCCGCAGCCAAGGTTGCATGGTCAGGTCGTAACAACAAACATTCACCCATTGGTATCTTCGTCACCGCATGGGAAAACCCATTCCCTGAAAAAATGATCACAAATATTGATGCAATAGGCGGACTCGACAACGCACAGGTTGTATTGCTTGCGATCACCGCTGGCATGGAATCCGGTTCAACTAATGCGATGAAACTCATCAGTCAATGGGATATGTCACAGTTTGCAAATGGCCAGGTGAACAATATTGTTCCCGATGCAGGGGCGATACAATCAAAATCCCAATCACAACCAACCCTTGTTCAGATCGAGGGACAAAACTGCCTTCGCTTCCGCAATGGCCAACGACTGGATGGCAATACAAAACAAATACCCGCACTGGCTAAAGGCGGGCCTATGAGGCTTGAAACAACACTGGCTGTAGAAGAAATAACTCCAGGTTACTGTGGTGGTATCTTTCAAAGCATGGTCTATGGCAAGAAAGGGTTTCGTCTTGTCATTGATAGGCAAATGAAATTGTCAGTGGAAATCTATTTTGAAGACCAGCCTGCAAAATATCTAAAAGGTAAGACACCGCTTCAATTAGGACGGATGTACGATATTTCAGTCGACTTTGATGGCCAATACGCTAAGTTAATGATTGATGATAGATTTGATGCACTGATCCAAAGCCCACCGCCATCGGCTTATACCGGACCGCTTCAAATTGGAGTCGCGTCGGGTAAAGATTATTTTTTTAACGGCGTCATTAAAAAAATGAGTCTATATACACTCAATCAATAAGTTTCCATTTTTTAAATTTGAACGTGGAAACCCAAGAATAAACAGTCGGTTATTTTTATTAACATTTATTTTGTGAGTATGAACATGAGTCTCTGGCATGAGATCGCCCACCCCTGTGTCTGGATGACACCTGAAGATTTTCCCCGTTTACAAGTCAACGCAAAGCTGCCGTTTTGGAAAGAGAAACTGGATCGCTACCGTGCTGAACTTGCGGAACTTGACCAGTTAAGCATTCAAGGGCCGACAGGCGCAATGGGTATGACCGGGTTTTGTTCAGTCACAATTGACTTTCATCCTGGCGTTAACATGATGGCCCTCAAAGCCGGCATGTGTCATGCCGTCGATCAGGACGATCATACCGGTAAGCTCATTGCCAGCTTCCTGGAAGAAGTCGTCAGCTACTATCACAGCAAGAGTCCAATCTGGCGTGACCGGATGGGGGGACTCAACAAAGGCACATGGACCGGCGACAACTGGGGCGGGTTGGCGGAAAATCACATTATCGACCCGATGATCTGGTTTAGTACCGCACATCTTTATGACATGATCTATGGCAAGGGTTTTCTCAGCGACGAATTGGCCGGTGAGTTCGAAACCATGATGGGCATGTTCCATCAACTCTGCTGCCTGCATGAAGAGATGCAGAAGATGGATAACAACCGCGCTGCCTGGCTTAATGGGGGTTCGTATCTGTCAGCATTATTTGATGAAAATCCGATCCGTGCAAAAGTCACCATGGATAAATGTGTCGCCAACATGCCACGCCTTATGTCCACCATTTTGGATGATGGTTGTCACTATGAAATCGGCCCGTATTCCGAAGCAGCAGTCAAGGCGATTCAATACAACGCCCGTATCATCCGCAATGTTCAGGGGACCGATTTCTTTAAGCCCGGAGACTACGGCCCCGGTTTTGAAGCTGCGCTGTGGGGTTGGGTCAATCGCCTGATTCCCGGATCATCTCTGCGGTTACTCACCATGAGAGATCGGGTCAATCATTGGGATGCGACCTGTTATGCGTATAAGGAATATCACACACCCGAAGTGGGTTGGGCAATCAATCGCATGCATGAACGGCCATGGGTGCCGATGTTCCGACACTGGCCTCAAGGTTCTGAATTTTATACCTATCAGCAACCAGATAACGTCAAAGCACCAACCTTTTTGGATTCACATTTTGATCAGGCAGGCATTGCCATTCTCCGCAGCAGTTGGAAAGCCGATGCATGTAGCCTGTTTTTCCGTTACGGCTTTCAAGGTTCATCACACGGTGGTGGGCAGGATAAACTCAACTTTGAATTAACCTGCAATGATGAACCGATTCTTTGTGATCCGTTGATTTCTGAACGTTCACATGATCGTAATCTGGTCGTTGTCGATGGGCACACTCAGCAACAATGCAACGGTAAAGCGCTGCATGTGAATGTCGAAAACCGTGATCGCCTGCAAGTTGTCTCCGCTCTGGGGGGCATGGGTTCAATGCCAGACCGACCCGTCTTTCATGATCCACGCTCAGAAGTCGGATACTGGTGTACGCAAAATGAAGAATGCTTCCCCGGCATGGCAAGACATCGCCGCAGTATTCTTTTTGTGGATCGCAGATACTGGATCATCCGCGATACGCTATGGTCATTGGATGAAAATGAACACCAGTACCAGTGGATGTTCCACAGCTTTGGTAAGCCACAAGGTGTCAACGAAATCCAGGAACGTGTCGAACACACTTACGACATCAAGCGTCTGTACTGGAGTGAACGACCCATCCCTGAAAAACGCTTGACTAATCGTCATCCACTCACACAAGCCGGTCAGTATGGTTTTGCCAGTGATAAAGCCTCGGCAGATTTGCTGTTTGTCGGTGTGAACATGGACGTGCCAAGTACCATTGATCTCTGGCAAGGTTCAGCCAAACATCACTACTGCGGTACGCCCGAAGGTGGTGATGGTATGGCACCGGCACCATACGTCGGATCATGCTTCATGGCCAAGGGGAAGGATGTGGCATTGGTCACCGTCATCGACGCGCGACCAGCTGGAAGCGATGCACATGTCAAAGCAATTCAGTCCATTGATACCAACGGCGTTGATGGTCAGCTTCTCCAAATCCAAACCACCAACGGCATGGATATGATTCAAATCAACGAGTCGGATCAGCCATGGAGCATGGGCGGCAAAACAATTGCACCCGGTTATTCAATTGCCTGACCTTATCGAAATGACTTGTCAATGAGTACACAACAAACCCAAGCAAATGATGTCAACCAGCAGCACAATATCATTGGCGTCGAATCCAATTCGCCTGTTGATACCTTTCAACGCACAACCCATCCTGATGCCCAGTGGTTTTCCAAACCCAACCTTGGACTGTTCATTCACTGGGGCATCTCCTCGGTGCAAGGTACGGGTGATCTGTCGTGGAGCATGATGGCCAGAGGACATGGCACACGCAAGACTGCATTTGATCGCTACGGTTTTCCTGCGGTGACACGAGTGATGACGCCACGCCAGTATTGGCAGCAGGCTCAGAATTTTAATCCCAAAGATTATGATCCAGTCAAGTGGCTTACGGCTGCCAAAGAAGCTGGATGCACTTACGCGGTATTCACGACCAAACATCATGATGGCTTTGCAATGTGGCCAAGCGATCAAGGTGCGTTTTCAACCAAGAACTATTTAGACGGACGTGATCTGGTGGGTGAGTATGTTGATGCCTGTCGAAAAGTTGGTTTGAAAGTCGGCTTTTACTATTCGCCGCCGGATTGGTATTTCAATCGTGATCGTATGTCATTTCACTATGACAGTAAAAAGCATGTGTGGGATATCGATCATCAACCCAAAGATGTGTTGCCAAGCGAACTGGTTCGAGATTCCCAGGCAACACCAGAATTTCGTGACTATATCAATGGCCAGGTTCAAGAGCTTCTCATCCGCTATGGCAAGGTGGATATGTTGTGGTTTGATGGCAGTGCGCATGATGCCATTTCCATTGAACGTATTCGTGAACTTCAGCCACAGATAATCCTCAATCCTCGTGGACATGGGGTCGGGGACTTTGCAACGTGCGAATGTGCTTTCCCCAAAGAACAGCCTGAGGGTTGGTGGGAATACTGTCATATTTTTAATGATGGAGCATGGGGCTATTTAAATCATGAAATTTACAAGCCCGCTGGTTGGGCATTGTCAGAGATGGTCAAAGCCTGTTGTTGGGAAGGCAGTTTTCTGCTGAATATCGCCCCGGATGCCCAGGGGCGATTGCCCGAGGTCTGTTACAGTCGACTTAAAGAAATTGGTCAGTGGCTTAAGCAGTATGGAAACACTCTCAAGGGATTGGCACGTGGACCATGGCCTGAAAAATGCAACATGCCGCTGGGGATTGCAGATCAGAACAAATGGTATGTTTACATGCCGTTTGACCAGGATGAAGTATTGACGTTAGATGATCCGCGAGACCCGGCAAAGGTGACACGCCAAGATACAATGCAAGAAGTCGCATGGACACGGGACGAATCGGGTAAAATACAGATCAGGATCGATCCTACCCAACGTACTTTGCTTGTGGATGTTTTACAGATTGACTGGGAATTTTAATGTGTATTCAAAACAATGACTGGCACGGCTATGCCCGTGAAGATTTTCAACTTGATGGTGTCGACTGCATTCTGGTTCGCCCCAAAACGCCTGCATCGGGCAACCCTTGGCTTTGGCGGGCGCGGTTCTGGGGTGTTGAGCCACAAACCGAAGTTGCACTGCTGAGCAAGGGATTTTATCTGGCTTACATTGATGTCGCGGACCTGTTTGGCAGTCCCAAAGCCGTGGCTCGGTTCGATCGACTCTACGATCATCTAACCACGAATCACGGACTTTCTACCAAGCCTGCACTGATGGGATTCAGTCGAGGTGGATTGATTATTTACAACTGGGCTGCCAACAATCCAGACAAGGTCAGTTGTATCTATGCCGACGCACCGGTCTGTGATGTGAAGAGTTGGCCAGGCGGTAAAGGGACTTCGCCCGGCTCGCCAGAGAGTTGGGCCAAGTGTCAGCTTGCTTACGAAATGACCGAATCGCAGCTCATGGCATGGCAAGGCAACCCGTTGAATCATGTGCAAGCATTGGTGACCGCTGGCATACCGGTGTTGCATGTTTGTGGTGACGTGGATGTGACGGTGCCGATTTCCGAAAACAGTGACCTGCTCATTGGTGAATATCTCAAACTGGGTGGTCAGGCTGAATATATTCACAAACCTGACTGCGGCCATCATCCCCATAGTCTGGTTGACCCTACGCCGATTGTCACGTTCATACTTAAGCACACAATAGGTTTGTAACAAACTTTACTCTTGTGATTTTGAATGACAGGATGCTTCGATTGAGTTCTGTTGCTTTGCACGGATAGCTGTATCATCTCGCCAGTGGTTCTGTCGATTCAGGTCGTTATTTTCACAGCCATGATTGATTCACATTTGTTTGTTTACAAGATGAATCTTAGGGGTGCGAAACGTGCCAGTCTTGTTTTCATGTCGATGTTGCTGTCTGTATTGACGTATTTCTCATTTAAGCTAGTCAAATAGCGAATACGCGATTGATATTGGGCTGCAATTACAGCAAAATCAATACGTTGTCACGGGGCGTACACTTTTAAGCAAAGCAAATACACCTGTGACAACAAAAAAACACCGACGCTCGTCAAAGCATCAGTGTTTGAAGTTAGAGTCAAGCCGTTTTAAATATCGGATTGACTAAAGCGGGCGACCGGGGTCGAACCGGCAACATTCAGCTTGGAAGGCTGACACTCTACCAATTGAGTTACGCCCGCGTTAAGTGTGAGCATTATAGACAGAATCAGTACCCAAATGCAAAGCCACTGGGCTACGAATTTTTCAGAAAGGTCAGAACATGCCAGCCACAGCCAAACGTCCCAACGTTGTTGTCTTTTTTACCGACCAACAGCGGTGGGATTGTTCCTCACTTCACGGTAACCCTTTGGACTTGATGCCTAACTTTGATCGCCTGGCGCAGGAGCAAACGCACCTTGCCAATTGCTTTACCTGCCAACCAGTTTGTGGGCCTGCACGCTCCTGTCTACAAACCGGACAGTATGCCACCACCACAGGGGTCTGGAAGAACGGCAATATCCTCCCAACCGACCGTAAGAATCTGGCGACATGCTTCAACGAAGCAGGCTACCACACCGGATACATCGGCAAGTGGCACCTGGCGGGGATCAAACACAATGATCGCACCGGTGGCGGAATCGTCCCCAAGGATAAACGCGGGGGCTATCAGCACTGGTTGGGTGTCGAAGCACTGGAGTTTAGCGAACATGAATACAAGACCGTGCTTTATGACAATGATGACAAGCCGGTGACCTTGCCTGGGTATCGCAGTGATGCCGTGGCCGATGCAGGCATTCGTTACATTGACGAGCATCAGGACGAACCCTTTTTCCTGTTGATGTCTTTTATTGAACCGCATCATCAAAATGATAAAGACGATTATCCCGCGCCGGATGGTTACCGTGAACGATATGCGGGCAAGTGGTGTCCGCCGGACCTTGCTGCTTTGCCTTCATGGTCCACCACACAAGGACAGGAAGGCTCACCCACCTACAACGTCACCGGTGGGACCACCCAACAACATCTGGGCGGATACTACGGCATGGTCAAACGTCTGGATGAAGCCTTCGGACGTGTCTGCGATTCACTCAAATCGCTGGATATCATGGACGACACGATCATCATGTTCATCTCCGATCACGGTTGTCACTTTAAGACCCGTAACAGTGAGTACAAACGAAGCTGTCACGAATCCTCAATCCGCGTACCATCACTTCTTTCCGGTCCCGGCTTTGAAGGCAAGGGACGCTTCCCTGGCGTGGTGTCGCTCGTTGACCTGCCCCCGACTTTGCTTGATGCCTGTGGGCTGGACATTCCAGATACCATGCAGGGCCATTCCATGATGCCGGTGCTCCGCGGTGAAACTTCCGATTGGCAGGAAGAGATCCTGGTTCAAATTTCCGAAAGTCACATCGGACGAGCCGTCCGCACCAAGCGTTGGAAATATGCTGTGGAGTCGGTCAATGGAACTGAAGATCAAAAGGGTAGTGCAACGCAATTCAAGGAAGCATTCCTCTATGACCTGCATCATGACCCCTATGAATTATGCAACTTGATCAACCAGGATTCCCACGCAAAAGTTTGTGATGTCATGCGCGAACGCTTGCTGCGTCGGATGGATCAAGCTGGTGAAGCCAAGCCTGAAATAGTACTTGCCCAGCGCGTTCATGGGGGCCAGCGGCATGTCCGTGACGAAGAGGTGAATTGCTAAGCAAGCGAAAACTCAAAACATCATTCAAAAGGCCAGTTCAATCGGACTGGCCTTTTTTATTTTCTGACACTTTCACAGACAGTTGTGTCTGAATTTCAAAAATGAAGAAAAGATACAAACGTTTGTAAATAAGACTTGGCATTTATCTGGATTTATGGCACAATCTTCACCCAACCCTTTGGTCACAACCACAGCCTGCATTGACCATACCCCAATCAAGGAGTTCTGCGTGAAGTTACCGATTCGCATGGTATTGTTTACAATTACCTTGAGCTTGATTTTGTTGTGCCTTGCGCGTCAGCAGCAACTCTATGCACAGGATGAGACTTCCACCGACACCACAACGCAGGTGGAAACACAAGCCCAGCCGGATACCGGTGAGGCGGATGTGAAGCCGATTGAAGCTGAGATTGATTGGATCGCAGAACTGTACAAAGGTGGCTTGATTGTCGTCGCACAGTTACTGCTCTCCGTCGTTGGCGTGGGGGTTTGCATTCAACGTCTGATCCATATCCGCCAACGCAATTTTGCTCCCATCGAACTGGTCGAAGAAGCGATGGAACTTGGTGAAAAAGGGCGTTGGCGTGAGGTCGAGGAGTTGGTGGATGGTGATCCTTCCGTGGTAGCCAAGATCATCCGATTCATCTCCGATCACCGTCACAATGAACTGCAGCACATTCAACAAGGCGCAGGTGATATCGGTGTCCGCGAGATGCGTCATGAGTTACAGCGCATTTATCCGCTTGCTGTTGTGGGGTCTCTTGAACCGTTGCTCGGACTCCTGGGGACGATGATTGGGATGATTGAAGCCTTTGCCTTGGTTGCTATTTATGGTGACGAAGGCGGCGCTTCACTGTTGGCTGACTCGATTGCCAAAGCCCTGATTACCACTGCGGTGGGGTTGGCCATTGCGATCCCATCCATGGGCGTCTACTACTATCTCAAGCAGCGCGTCATGGGATACATGGCTGATCTTGAAACGTCGATTGAAGCGTTGATTGACAGTTGGTTTCTCAAACCCATTGGGACCGCCCGTGCTCGTGCCAAACAGATCAAATTGGCTGAGAAGCATAAGCAACGGATCGCTGGCTCGTCATCAACCAAGAAATAAACATTGTCTGTCAGGAGTCTTGCGATGCGCATTGAATTGACAAGTGAAGACGATGCCCAGGTGCCGCTGTCGCCATTGATTGACTGCGTGTTCTTGCTGTTGATTTTTTTCCTTGTGACCACCATGCTCAAGTTCAAGGAAAAGCAGATCCCCATCACCTTGCCTGATCCGACGACCAGTCTGTCCGAGGAAGCCAATAGCGATGTCTACGTGATTGGCATTGATGAGAATGGACAGTACCTCAAGATCATTGGCAGTGAACGCAATGGTGCCCGTAAATGGGGGGCGGTTGATGATCTTGCATCGTTCCTTAAGGAGTTGGCACAGACTCGAGAAAAGGATCGACCATTGCAGTTTGCAGCAGATCGTGACACCCCGTTTCAAACGGTGATCAAAGCCTTGGACATTGCCCAACTTCAGGAATTCACGCAGGTGGAAGTCCGAACGCGGAATCCTGCCAAGTAGTATGAACTTGAACCTGAATCGGAAACATTTAAAACCCAGTAACCGTTTTGCCTATGCGTTTTAAACTTGAAAATGATGAAGATGAAGAAATCTCGATGGGGCCACTCATCGACTGTGTGTTTCTGCTGCTGATTTTCTTTCTTGTTGCCACCATGCTCAAGAAGGATGATTATGACATTGACATCAACCCGCCTGTTTCAGAGTCCGCAGTGAAGCTGCCCCCACGTGATGATGTATTGGTGATCGGCATCGACGTTGAAGGACATTTTTATTGGCAAGGCAAAGCGACCACGCTTAACCAGATGCATGATCGCCTCCGGGATGTGGCAGAGGCACAGCCTGATCGAAGTATCCGTTTGGATGTGGATCAGCAAACACCGTTTCATCGCGTCGTCGAAGTGATGAATGTCTGTCAATTCCGTGGCCTTAAGGATGTAGGAATCCGCACGTATGACAAACACTACAATCGCCGATGAAATTAAAAGCCAGCATCGGGGAGGCTGGTTCCTGGGGATTTCCTTAATCCTGCACATCATCGTGTTGGGCGGGGTGTGGCATTTTGATTTTCTTGGGATCACCAAACTCGACACCGAACCTCAGCAGGAACAACCGCAACGCGAAATTGCAATCAAGAAACTCAAGGAAGAAAAAGCAGCTCAGCAAAAGCAAAAGCTCCCCCAAGAGCATGCAGAGAAACTCGTCAAGGAAGAAGAGCAACGTGCTGCCAGGGAGATGATCCAAAAGGTCAAAATGCTCGAAGAGCAGAATCAGCAGCTCGAAGAAGTCCGCGAGTTGAAGCTCGAAGAAGTCCGCGATGTCCCACGTGAAGCGGTGATGGATCGCATCAAGGATAAAGCCAAGGAACTCGAAGACCGCACCCGACAGATCGCCAAGCAGTTACCCACTGACAAGCTCAAGGAGTTGCAGTCAAAAGCCAATGCCGTTCACAATGCTGCCAAGCGTTTGAAGCCTGAGGAGGATCCCAAATCCAAGGAGTCCGATGAGAAGCTTCAAAAAGCACTCGACGAATTCGAGGCGTTATCCGATGAGATGACCAAGGAGAAAGAACTCCAGTGGGCAGAAAAGAAATTTGCTCAGGAGTTAAATAAGAAGGTCGAAGAAATTCAGGAGATGGCCAAGGGGCTTGAGGATCCGATGCAGCGCCCGAATGTGGCGCAGGCTCAGCAGATGCTTGAACAGACTCCGCCACAAACCCAGCAGACTGATCCTTCAGAGCTTCAGCAGATGACACCTGATGAGCTTTACGACAAAGCCAAGGCGTTGGAGGAAAAAGCGGATCAGACGTTTACAGATATCAAGGCTGCGGAGTTGGCGTTGATGCAGAATACGACGCTTGATCAGGCCAAGGAAAATATTTCGCATACCCCGCCTGATCGTCCACAAATGGGACAGGAGTTGGCCAAGCAGAAATCAGAGTTACAGACGCGTGAAGATTTAAACAAGTTCCGCGATCAATTGGACAAGACCGCCAAAGAGGTTGATGCCATGGAAGTGGCAACGGCTGACAAGGTGAAGCAAGCCCAGGGGATGGCACAGATGTCCAAGGCAATGGCGGGGAACAAGCAATCGCCACAGCAGCAGTATCGCGCTCGCGCCATGATGCAGAAATTCTCGTCAGGCAGACAAGCCAACGTTGACATGTCACAGCTCATGAGACAAATGAGCATGCCGCTATCCATGTCGATGAGTCAGTCAGGCGTTGGTAAAGGCATCGGCGAACATCGCAAGACGGATGGCGGGACAGGGGGCTACGACGATCCGGATGACGTGGCGCCAACCAACATCAAAGGCATCAACATTCCCTCTGGCAAAGTGATGGCCCAGGCGTTACCCGGTCAAAAATTCAGCAAGGACTCAGCTCGCCATGGCTGGTTGTATCTGGATACCTGGTACATCATCGGCCCATGGGAAAACCATGGGAAGCTTGATCACCGTGAAATCTTCCCGCCCGAATTGTCCATCGACTTTGATGCCAAGTATCAGGGGAAAAACAACCCGCGGGGCAAGGACAAAGGCAAGCCCATGGAATTGCGTTGGCAATTCACCCAAAGTGGACGCATCCAAGTGGTCCCGCCCAATGAAATGAGTAACTCGGTTTACTATGCCTATACCGAAATCCATTTTGAACAGAACACCGACATGCTCCTGGCTGTTGCAAGTGATGACTCGTCCAAACTGTGGATCAATGACATTGTGGTCTGGGATGATAAGACGCACAGCGATTGGCGAATCGGTGAAGGGTCACGGAAAGTATTTTTCAAAAAAGGGTACAACCGCCTGCTTTTAAGACTCGAAAACCGCGGTTCAGAGACGGAGTTTTCAGTACTGATCTGCCCACCGACTTTCAAGTAGTGTAGTGAAACCAAGAGTGTAATCGAACACTTCGGATCAAGTTGTTTTTTTGATAGTGTGCTAATCAATTCCTCAAGCTTGTTTGCCTGTATCCAACTCATAATTCAGAATTGATTTGACAGCGATATGAGATGGTATGCAAAACACATCATTTATTCATCTGATTGATCATCTGTCGGTTCATTTTGTTGAAAAGCATGCAGCAGTTTATCTGCGCATACATCAATCTTGATATCTGTTTCGTAAGTACCTGATTTTATTTGTCTACGAACACGTTCAACCAGATCACTACGGATTGGCGGATCCTGACAGTTCAATTCATACTGATTCGTATCAACCTGCTTAGTCATCAGAGACATGAGATACCTCATCTCGTCATACGTCAGTACCCTCCCTGATATTGCCGTATCTGACTATCTAGAATTATTCTTATTATCGGTCTATAGCAATTAGATGATATATTGCTTTAGTAAAGGTGTTCGCTGGAGTCAATCAGCTTTGAGGCGAGGAGAATTCACGTGCCAACATTGAGATTCGGACAAGTTCACCGGTGGTTTGTGAACCGGTTTTGTCGAGCATGCGGGAGCGATGGAGTTTGATGGTGCCTTCGGCGCATCCCAATTTAAGGGCGATTTGTTTTGAGAGGAGTCCTTGGACAATCAGTTCCAACACTTCTTTTTCACGTGGAGTAAGGCGATTGATCAGCTCTCTGGCTTCGAGTTGGGGAGCCATGAGAGTACGTGTTTGTTCGACTGCTGCCAGGGATTCCTGGATCATCGTTTTTAGCAGGGGCGATTGAATGTCACTCTTGAGCATGAATCGTTGGGCGCCTGCTCGCGTGACGTCGGCTGCAGCATAGTGATCACCCACAGCGGTGATGCAGATGATTGGGACATCCTGGCCTAATTGGCGAACCATGCTGACAAAACTTTCACCCGTATCTCCGCCGAGGCGATAGTCTACAAACAACAAGTCAAAATCACTGGATTGGATTAATTCAATGGCACGCTGAATGTTGGAACACTTGTGAGTTTGGAAACTGAAATCCGAAAGTCGCGAGAGGGAAATTTCCAATAGGCGTGCATGATCATCATCATCATCAAGTATCAATGTGGTCAATTGCTGTGTTGGTGCCATGATATTCATTCTTGGATCGTTTCATTAGTAGGCAATTCGCGGGCTTAAATTCAAAGCACAGCCATAAAAAAGCACTGCAAATTGGTTTTTAAGCCCCTTTGAATATGCCCGGTGAGTTGGCATAACCGATCCACATTCTTGTGGCCAGCAACTATATCATAGTCCCAGATTCAGTTAATGACTACTCAAATCCGGAAGCCTCATCAGGGTATTTCGAAAAGTTAATGAATTGAAAGATAAAATAAATGCCTGGAATTGATCAAGAATTAGGCAATGTGATGTGAAAATTAGCGCCCTTCCCAGGTTCAGATTCAGCACAGATTCCACCATTATGACGTTCGATGACGCGCTTGCAGATCGACAGGCCAACGCCGTGGCCGGTGGTTGTTTTACGAGCTGGCCCATGCAGCCGTTGGAAGGGTTCAAAGATTTGAGCCGTATTTTTATCTTCAAATCCGATGCCGTTGTCAGAAAAACACAATTTGTGCACTTTGTCCGAAGGCGTGTATTTAATCTTGATTTCCGGGGCTTTGTCGACGCAATACCGGATACTGTTGCTGATGAGATTTTGAAAGACCAGCCCAATCAATGTCGAGTCACAACTCACCGTGGGTAAGGTATCTGCTGTGATACGTGCGTCTGACTCCTGAATTTCCTTGGCAAGATTGGCTTTGACATCCTCGAGCAGCACATTGAGATCCGTTTTGGAAAAATTCATTTCACTGCGTCCCACGCGTGAGAAGGTCAGCAGGGAGTCAATGAGACCTTCCATCCTGAATGCTGCTCCAAGCAGGCGATTGATGTATTCAATGGCTTCAGGATTATCCCATTCAATTAGGAGTTCTTTGAGATAGTCACCAAAGCCAGCAATGGTACGTAACGGCGAACGCAAGTCATGGGCAGCGATATGCGCAAACTGATCCAACTCGTGATTACGAATCGACAGTAGTTCATTGCTCTGAGCCAATTGTGCAGTGCGTTCTTTGACACGTTCTTCAAGTTCGTCACGTGCTTTGGCTAATTGTGCGGTACGCTTCTTGACACGGTCTTCGAGTTGGCTATTAAGGTTTGCCAATTCCTGTTGAGCCATGATGCGATCTTGGACATCCTGTAAAGCTCCGGTCATGCGGATGGGCTTGCCGGTCTCATCAAATGTGGCCTTTGCTCTGGAGCGGAACCAATTATAAGTCCCATCTTTGCGAAGCAGTCGGAATTCGCAGTCATAGACTTCGCCGCGTTCAAGGTGTGCAGCGACAGCCCCCCAAAGCTTATCGACATCCTCAGGATGGATTCGATCGTTGGTAGATTTAACTGTATTGGGAAATGATTCCTCATCGTCATATCCTAATTGGTTTCTGTAACGCTCAGAATACCAACAGTATTCCCCCAAGTCCCAATCCCAAAGTCCGTCTGTTGTACCGTTGACAGCCAGTTCATATCGTTGCTGAATTTCCTGTAACTGGGCCTGGACTTTTTTGAGATCCGAGATATCCACGGCAATTCCGCCAACAGCTTGTTCATTTTCATCTTGATCAAAGACAAATTTTGTGACAAGCAGATCGTAGGACTGGCCATGTATTTGGATGGTGAGTTCTTCTTGAAGTGGTTCGTTGTTTTCAAATGTTTGGAGTGTGCATTCGGTTGCCAAATCGGCAAACTCCTGATCGCCGGGATGAATGAATATTTCCCTTGGGCGATGGCCAACGAGCTTGCTGGCAGGAACCTTCATGAGCTTTTCAAAAGCCTCATTGACCATGATGTATCGAGCTTCTTTGTCCTGTGCCCATTGCAGCACAGGTGAGTGCTCCATGAAGCTTTCGAACTTGCGTTTGGTTTGCTCAAGTTGCTGTTGAGCAATGACACGGTCTTGCACATCCTGCATGGAGCCGGTCATGCGAACAGGTTTGCCGGTTTCATCGACGGTGGCTTTGGCTCTGGAGCGATACCAGCGATAGGTTCCGTCCTTGCTTTGAAGGCGAAATTCGTGGTCGTAGATTTCACTTCCACCTTGAAGGTGGGTGTTTACCGCTTCCCAGACGCCATCGACATCATCTGGGTGAATTCGATCAACCGTGGCAGAAAGTAAATTTGGAAATGTCGCTTCGTCTTCATAGCCCAATTGGTTTCTGTATCGTTGAGAATACCAGCAGTAATCGCCAAGGTCCCAATCCCAAAGTCCATCGGTGGTCCCGTTGACTGCCAGTTCATACCGCTGTTGAATTTCGAGCAATTGGGCTTGGGTTTTTTTCAGGTCCGTGATGTCAATCGCGATCCCGCCAACAGCTTTTTCGTCTTTGTCATTTTCAAAAACAAACTTGGTCACAAACAGGTCGTAGGTGTTCCCATGCAGGGGGATCTTCACTTCCTGTTGGATCGGTTCATTCTTTGATAATGTGTTGAGAGTGCTTTGAATGGTAAGTCTGATGAAATCCTCGTCGGCATGAGCATGATGGACTTCGCCGGGAAGCTTGCCGACGATCTGCTCTGCTGGGAGTCGCATCAGCTTCTCATATGCCTGGTTAACCATCAGGTACCGGGCTTCTTTGTCCTGTGCCCATTGCATCACAGGCGAGTGTTTCATGAAGCTTTCGAACTTATGGGTGGTTTGCTCCAGTTGAATCTGTGCATTGCGCATTTCTGTGACATCAATGGCGACAGAAAGTATGCTGGTGTACGTCCCGGATTCATCTTTGATTGGAATGCGATTGGTTTGAAGCCAGACTTTATCGGGGACATCGGGCAAAGCGACATTGACAATTTTGCCAATGACTGGCTTGCCTTGTGCTAGAACTTCTTGATCCAATTGCAGACTTAAATCGCAGGTCTCTTTCGAACAAAAGTCAGAAAGATTTCGTCCTCGAATATTCTCAATGGGTTGCTTGAGCGTTTCACAGACCTGACGATTGACCCACAGAATATTGTTGTGCAGATCCTTGAGCATGATCCGAACAGGCAGCATATCCATAATCATCTCAAAATCAGAGATGTCAAGTTGCGCAGCGGGAGACATGCCTTGCTTTTGGGGGCTGTTTGATTCACCAGAATCATTGGGCATATCGGAAGCGTCCTTAGAGTTTCAAAGGCAATATCATGCATTGTCAAAGAAAAAGGTATGTATGACTTTAGCAATAGTTGGATGGTTTGTCTTGCTTAATCTTTAGCGATTATACGCTTCGTGCAGTTTCGAGCAGTCAGAACACTTTAAATCATCTCCATGTGTTGTAGTAAAGTGTCAATATTGCTATTTGACCAGTGGTAATTTAACTTTTTTAAGGCTGGGGGTTGATTTGTGAAAAGAGAGGCGCCTAGAATATGCCATCTTTAAATGGTAGAATAACATTATGGCAGCAACGCTTCAGGAAATCGCCAAACATGCCGGGGTCAGCACGATGACCGCATCTCGCGTTTTACGTGGGATGGGCCGTGTCAATCCTCAGACCCGTGAAAAGGTGGTCGAGATTGCCCAAAAGCTGGGGTATCGAAAACTCAGTAATGGCCAGGTCATGCATTCAGGCAAAGCAGGCGCGGATATGCATCTGCGGATCATGCTCGGCAAAGGCCGTGTCCATATAGATGATACGACCGCTCAGTATGCCAGTAAAGGTGATCTGCATGGCCAATTAACCGGTGAACTGGAAAAGCAACTCGCTCAAACAGGTGGCAAGTTGGTGAATGTTCCACTTGAATCGTTGGATCAAATTGTCGCTGACATTCAAAAGCATAAACCACATGGCTTGGTATTACGTCAACCGATCCCCACGGACTGGTTGGATGTTTTGCGTGATAAGTTGCCCATCATTTATGCCGTGTCCTATGACCATCAAAGTGGTGTTGACAGTATCTATACCAACGAGCATCGCTCTGCGGCAATGGTTTACAAAACACTCTCTGACCTTGGGCATCGTGAAATTGGTTGGTTTGGTATCGTTGACCGCCATTCGTCAACACATGAATGGGCGGAGATGTTCGAGAGCAGTTGCCTGGTGGATCGACTCTGTTGTTCGATTCATGCTGTGCGATACGCAGCATGGGCCAATTTAGCTCACTGTCAGATCAACAGCTTCAAGCAACCGATGATTCTCTTGGAACGTGATTGGCGGATGCAGAGTCTTGATGATGTCGTCCGTGATGCAGTGGACCAATTCCTGCAACTTCGACCTCAACCCACTGCGATCGTTACGCCTGCTGACGAAATCGGCTTGACACTCATCGGCATGCTCAAAGAACGCGGCGTCAGCGTGCCAGGCGATATCAGTGTGGTCAGTTACGGCGGTACGCTGCTAACGGATAAAGGCAAGAAGTGCGAAATTGCCAGCGTCGCATTACCCATGGCTGCCATTGGCCAAACCATCCCCGAACTGATCCGTCGTCGCTTGGCGGACCCCAATGCGCTGCCAGTGAGTATGCAGCTTGAAACTGAATTTATCGACGGTTTGTCACTCGGGCCGTCTCGTCATTAATACCTGAAACACAGGTTGAATTGTTCATTATTATTTGTTTAAGGGTCGCTTAATGCGCGTCTACTGTCTTATTGTCTGTTTACTTTGCCCGATGTTGTCAATATCAACACTCTCAGCTGCTACTTCTCAAAAATCAGATGCAGATACCATCGCACTATGGACGATGGATGATGTGAATCCAGATCAAGTGCTCATCAAGGATCAGTCCGGCCACAACATGGATTTGAAAGTTGCTGGCGAAGGTTCACTGTCATTTGTCCCCGGACTCTTCGGCCAGGCAGTGGATGGTTTTGATCCGCAAGCCAATCGTGACAATCGATACCTGATGCCTCCTGCATACAAACTCGACAACCCGGCAACGCAAACCTTTGAAGCATGGATTTGTTGGCCTGACAAGAAGGACCTGCCAGGCAAAGTCCGTCAGACCCTTTGGCGCAATGCCGGCTCACGGGCACCTGTTCACTTCTATTTTGTCAAAGATAAAGACGGCGACATTGAAATGACACTGGCGATGCGGACCGCTCAAAAATTCAACGATGCCACCGTCGAATATGTCACTTGGTATCTGGATAAAACACCCGAGCCGGGTATGTGGTATCACGTCGCTTACACCGTCGAACCCAAAGCGCAGGGCACTTTAGCCAAGCTTTACTTCAATCCACAATCCGTTACCGAGACATCCCCCCAGCCTGTCGCGGAAGTCTCGCTGGACACATTTAAATTTGATCACGGGCGCTTTGTTCATCGTCTTGGTGAAGAAGGTCAAACCGGTTCGGATCCCTTTAAGGGCATCATTGATGAAGTCCGCGTAAGCAAAATCGCCCGCACGACATTCGACACACTCGCACAGTAATTATCCTTCAGAGAGAGGACAACAATGAAACGAACATCAAGAAATTCCAACGCCTTTACACTCATTGAACTGTTGGTTGTGATCAGCATTATTTCACTGTTGATCAGTATCCTCTTACCCGCGTTGGGCTCTGCTCGTAAACGCGCACAGACGTTGCAGTGCTTGTCAAACATTCGCACGATCGGATCGAGCATGGTGATGTATCTGGATGATTATAATTATTGGTTCCCACCATCAACGGTATCTGGAGCCAGTGGATTGGATGGTCATACCGGCTGGGGGATCCTGAAGCTACGGCCGTATTATTTCGGTGGCTATGCCAATGGCATGTGGTGGAACGGCGGGACAATGTACCCAAACGTAGCTGTCGAATTGTGCCCGTCCAACAATATCAAGCCCACTGCCTATGGGTACACGGCGGTGAGTCGTGGCTACAACGCTCCTCCGAAAATCGATCGCCGACGTCCCTTTGCCTACACCAAACCCAGCAAGACGCCTTTCATGTGGGATTCGGATGTCTACAGGGCAAATAACATTGGCGTTGTTGCTGACTACGCTTACCCCGATTGGTGGACGTTACGCTTCCAGTACACCCGTCATACGTCCTCCGAAAATGCATGGTATCTCGATGGTCATGCCAATAATGAAAATGAAACCAGTGGGGCGTTGGATAAAGATAAACTTTGGCAGCTTCATTCCTACAACAAAGTCCTTTGGTAATTCGACTGGCCTTTAGAATTTTCAACAACATTTAATATGTTTTTATTCTGGCATATCCTTGCATAGAGAGTTTTCATCTGTGAATCATTATTTTTTACTCAATGGTGTCGCGTTATCCGTATTAGTTTTGATCGTGGGCTTTCTTGGGGCTTGTGATCATGTCATGGCAGTCCCCAGAGCGCAGTTGAATGAAAGCACCGATGCAGGTCCGGCGGTAACTTCAGAAGACACTCGGACAATCACACTAAGCAAACTCACCGAAGCACAGATTAAGCAGTTCCCGGTCCTGCAACGCACGTTCAACCATGTCCTGGGCGGCGGTGTGCGTGGCTTTGGGATGCTCGCAGTGTATGGGGATAAAGGTCCGCAGCAGGTACTCATCTCACGTGTGACCAAGAGCAATCGCAGCGAACCTTACACACCCATCTGCATTGCCAAGGTGGTCTCCCCCAATGGTGATCAGCTTGCGGTCATTGAACTGACCGAACAAAAAGCAGAAGACCAGTCCTATGTGATTAAGGTGCCCACAGCCGGTGCCGGTATTTACCGCGTCTCGATTATGGGTGGTCGTGGTGGTGACCTGTTTACCATTGGCTTGCCACAAACCGACACATGGGGTGTGCGGGGTGAGATGGCATTGGGTATCACCGACACCACTTTGGCTAAGCCTTACCTGTATGCACCGCGTACCGTCAAGACGATCTACCTTGAACAGTTTGGTTCCAATGACAAGCCTGTTGCATTAATTGATGACAAAGGCAAGCTGCTTTCCAAGACATCTCGCAACAGTCAAGGTCGCCAAATGTTTGTCCTGGACAACGCGCCTGCGGACACTGTATTGCAACTTGATCTCTCAGACCGACAAGGTGCAGCATTGGTTCTCGACGGCATCCCCGGACTCCTGTGCCCAACGGCTGATGCAGCTCGCAAACTTGCTGGCGGCACCGTCGAAGCTGCTGGCTTTCTGCTGGCTGGCCCACTCCAGGCACGCATCCGTAAGCATATGACAGCATTCAAACCGCAGGACTTTGATCCCAAGGTGACCATGCCCACAACTGTCCCCGACAAAATCGATGATCCGATGCGAGAGTCTTTGATGTTCGGAAAGTATGCACCGCTGTCCACCATTGGCAATGAACTTGAACTTCAGATTCTTGATCCAGGCGCTCCCTACATGGGAGCTACGGGGAAAGTAGCCATCCGACCAGACGGTACACCACCTGTGGATTGGCAAACATTTTTACATGGCGGTATCCGATCGTTTGGTAATGCGTCGGGACTTGCAGGCATTGCGACAACGAAAACGCAATTCAATGTCTACTATGACAATCCTGCCATCATCAACCGGGCAATGCTCAGCGCCTTTTATCACTTCAACTCCATGCAGGGCGATGACCTGATGCGCGAAGGGACATTCAAAAGCAACAGCTATCCACTGACGCATGTCTTCTTTTCGTATGACGGTGCAATGGCCTATCCATTGGTCCTGCTCAAAGACAAGCTTGATAAGCAAACCTACGAACTCTGGAAACAGGGACTCATGGCTGCTGGTGACAAAATTGCTGACTATCAGGCCTATCAATCCAACCAATGGCAACACATGATCCTCGGTCACCTGCACACTTACCTTGCGACCGGCGAGAAACGTTTCCTTGGATACTTTGAACGCCAGGCACGAGCCTTCCTCACCGGAGCCTATGGCACCAACGCCAAGTTCGGCCAACACCCCGCAGGCTATTACCTCGAACAGTACGGCCCCGATGGTAACTATGACCATCTCAACCAATACTGCGTCGTTGCTGCATACATGGAGTACCGCAAGCTCAAAGAAGCTGATCCCAAACTCGTCAAGCTTTACCATGATGGGATTCAAAAGAATCTCGACTTCAAAAAGTTTTATTGGCTGATGCAGCCTGATGGCGGACTTGCATGTCCCAATGCCTTTGACTGTCGCACTAATTCATTGCTCTCGCATCCAAGTTATCCCGGTGATTACCTGGCTAAAGAGATGTTCCCACTTGCCAAAACAAGATGGTTGATGAATACCGATCCCATCAATGGAGCGGGCGCTGGCAAGATCATGCCGCATATGATGAACAATCCGGATTGGGCGACTCGTCAGATAAAAGACATGATCCCCAGAGGGACAACATCGTTTAATCGCGGTGGGACGTCTGGCGGTTGGACACCACACCTGATGGAAGCATTTTTTGAGCAGCCTGAAAAAGCCCAACCGGTGACACTGCCAAACAGCGGTCCCGATGGTCAATGGGAATTGCCCGGACACATTGCCTTCAAGCGTGGCAAGCTTTATGGGACAGTTTTCTACACCGTCGATGGGCGAAGTTCCAATGAATCGCTCAAGGGCAAATTCGGGGGCGGCCCAACGGTTCTCTGGTCGAAAGACTTTGGCGTGGTCATCTCTTCGATGATGAACAAAAAAGCCAACAAGATCGATGAAGAATCCGATCTGACCCAAAGCTGTGTCTTTGGCACCATCCAGAAAACCAAACGCTTTTACACCGGTGATGAAAGTCCAACTTTCAAATGGATCGAACAAGACAAAGTCTTCGAGATTAGTAGCCCACTACGAAAGCCCCGCGGAGACCTGACCTGGCGGTATGAGTTGGAGGATGACGCGGTGGTCATCAAAGCAGCCATCCAATCCAACATGATCACCCAGGCATGGATCAATCTGCCGCTGTATACCGAGGCAGCAGGCCTTGATGCCAAGTTGATCTCCCCGCAAACACTGCAAATCACGCGGGGGACAGCAGTCTTGCAGATGACCAGTCTCGATGGCCAACCACTGAAACTCACAGAACCTCGTGCAACCACCCATAAGTCCGTGCAATGTCTGCAAATCCCCTTGGCAGGTAACGGCAAGTTCGCAGGTGTGCGCATTCAACAAATCAACTAACCAACTGTTTAAGAAAATCTCGAAATGAAATTTTTACTATCACTGTGCATTACTCTCAGTCTTACGTTAACCGTTCATGCACAGCATCAAGCGGCAGAAGAATTAATGTCCGTTGGACCCATTGCGGTTGATCCTGCTGCAGCAATGTATATCGTCGTAGGTGATCAACCTGTGGATGTTCGTTTGACCATTCGTCGCGGTCATCGCAGTGAAGGTGATCGCCTGACGGTCCGTGCTTTTGACCCGGATGAAAATCTGACCTTCTGGCAGTATGTCAAAGCAGGGCAGATGCGCGATACATTTGGCCCAGGGGACATGGAAGTCTATGGCATCCCACTGCAAATCCCAGTCAAGCCCCAACCCCATGAACTGATGTACGACACCATGATTCAACTCAAGGGTAAAGGCGTCCATCAAATTCGACTCTCGGCAGGGGCACGTAATAGCGTCGCAACGCTGCAATTTTCAACACCTGTTGAATACGGGATCAGCTTTCAGAATGGTTGGTTTACGCCATGGGATGCGACGCTTGAAAAAGCCTACGTCTATGTCCCGCCTCATGCTTTAAAGCTCGCGATCAATGGCGGTGAGGTCACCGTGCATGATGCCTCGGGCCAAACGCTTTTGCATTCAAACCAAACGAATTGGCAGGAAGCTCCAATAACCCAGGACAAGTCACTGCTGACCTTTGATCTGCCCAGTGACAAGGGATTCAAATTCCGAGCCAAAGGGTTCCCCGTCATTCTCTGCCCGACTCAGCACGCTGCCAACACCATCAAGGCATCCGTCATTGAACTCGAAGACGGCACGGTGGTCAGTCACAAGTTTCAAGCTCGTATTGCCAAGTTGCTCCCCGAGTTATTGAAGCCTGAAAATGTCGGTTCTGCTGAGGAACTCATCAAGGCCTTGGAAAGCTACAAAGATGCTTATCTGAGCCATCCGCTGCGTAACAAAAACCTTCTGGATCAATACGCTTTTATGACGGGCGTTGGTGAAATTTTACGGAATCAGAATGTGGACCCAAACAGTCACTGGGGCGGTAGCTTCGGTGGTAAAGGCGGATGGCAGGACCGTATCGACAAACCCTATCCTCAAAACCGTTGGGATACACTCAGTAGCAGCAAAGGACTCTACGCAGGGACATCCCCAAGAAGCAGCAATACCGAGAGCCTTGCCTATGCCTATTCCATCGACTCCACGCTCAATCCGTATCATGGTAAAAAGGAATTGCTCTATCGCTCCGCTGCAGCATCGCTACGCGACTTGATGACTTTGGCTGAAGACGAAAACTGGTTAGGTGTCGGTGCTGATAGTACAGACTATGCAGGCATGATGGCGTTTGCGGTGGCACAAAAAACCTTCCCGTCATTTGCACATGTCGCACCTCATATGTCCAAGGAAGTGCAAGAGGTTTGGACCCAAGGCCTACGACGGATTGTGGATCGCATGTATCCCGAAAACATGGTGACCTGTCGCAATCAGTCATCGCATTACCTGGTTGCCTTTGAAGCCTTTGCACAAGGATCAGGTTTGCCTCGCTATCACGAGTTGGCACGCGCCTATGCCAAGCGGTTTCGTGATGAAGCTCATCCCAGTGGATACCAGATTGAACAATGCGGTCCTGATGCAAGCTACATCGGCATGACCCATTGGCACGAAGCGGTCTACTACCAAATGAGTAAGGATCCAACGATCCTTGATGCACTGCGTGAGAGCTATGGTTTTTTCAACAAGACCGTCGCGCCGGAGCCCAATGGGAAAAAAGTACTGGCGGGATTCAACTTCAACCATCGAATCGGTTCTGGTTTTTACTTTGAACAATGGGGTGGTGCCAAGGGCATCCTCGATGATGTCTTGCCTGAAGTCGGCACGTGGTCGCGATTCAGTCCCAGAGATCAACAGGCAAAAGACAAGGCCTCCCAGTCCATTGCCAAGACGTTAAGTAAGCCTGGTCAGTCACGCGCTTCAAACCTGACAACCATGCGCTATCTGTACTACACCGAATCCCCTGATCAGTCTTTACTGTTCCCCGCTGAGTCCAAGACGTCTTTCATCGACAACCATAACGATGAGTTGATTTCAGTAAGACAGGGTGATTACTACACTGTCATCTATGTGGGCCATCCGGCACCGTCCAATCACTACATCAGTCAGCGTGAAAACTTCCGGTTGCCCTTTGCCAATGATGCAGAAAACAAGCCTGGTCAGGTGAATGTTCGTAAGGCAACACCCTACGTCGGTGGCGGTATGTCACTGTTCTGGACCCCGCAGTTCGGGACCGCCATCATGAGCACCAACTGGTCGCCGGTCTATCGGCACGGACTCGTGGCACAGCAAGATGACTTGAAGCGATACTGGGAAGATTACTTTGCCAATAGCTTTAAGCTCGATAAAAATGCCAAGACCTTAGCCATCACAGGTAAAATTGAAAAACAACCCCTGTCCTACACCCGAACCTATCACTTTGGCAAAGATGGTATGCAGGTCCAGTTGGAAATCAAAGCGAAAAAAGCTGTCCAACTCAAGCAACTCATCGAAGTCTTCCCATTCCCAACGAGCAGTGTCAAAGCCAACGGCATGACCGTTACCGCGGGAGATCAGACCACCGGATCCACCATAACCAATCAGTTGACGTTCATGGATGAACAGGGCAATGGTGTTCAAGTGGATTTTGATACCGCATGGCCGATGACCATCGCAAAACCCGGACTTAAGCAATACAACATGCAGCTTTGCCGAGTGGAATTGCAATTGCCCACGGATTGGAAAGCAGGACAAAAACGCACACTCCAATACACACTCTTGCCAATCACACAAACTCATTGATGAATGAACGTTGCAGGCGTTGGGCAGTAATTTCTCAAAGTCTGTTAAACGGCATGTTAATGTCATGATTGGCTAACAGCGACTGATTTCAGTCGCTGTTTTTGCAATGGTGACGCCATTACAAAGTTTAGAAATCGTCTTGAAAAACCTTGAATTCATATTCCTGACAGACCTATAGGGCATAATAACACAACCTGCTATTCTAATCGTTGTTTTTGATTCCCAGGTGTTTACGAATGGCCTATGTAGAAGAAGAATCTTCAATCCAATCTCCCGATTTACCCGAAGTCGATAATCTTCTTAAATTCGATCATTTTGGTAATCCCAATATGAATCTGAATATTCCCTGTCCGTCCACGAGGGATGTTTTAAGCGAAGCCCTGATACGTGCCCAACTCATCGGAAGAAGCAGTGGTCCGTGGTATCTTGGGCGTCCATGGTCGATTCGACTCACCCGTGGGCCGATCAGCTTTTTCCTGGTCAAATCCGGTCAGTGTAATGTCTACCTTGCTGAGAAAAAACAGCATCTTGAACTCAAACGCGGTGATTTATTTGTTCTCACTCAGCCATCTGAATTAGTCCTTAGTGACGGTGATGTGGATGTCCGAGAGGCAAAGGCGCTGTTAGATCAGGTCTCACTTGAAGAGCTTGAAAGTGGCAAGCCTGTTCGGTTTGGTGCAGGTGAAGGGAAGGTTACGAATCTACTGACAGGCATACTCATCTGTCATTACCGCGATCAAGTGTCATTATTACCCGCGCTGCCTGACTACATCCATCTGACCGCAGATGTGATTCAACAGTCCACGACATTACAGAAGGTTTTTGATCTTCTGGAGTATGAGTCCACGGTCGTTGAATCAGGGCATGTGAGTCTAAAAGCAAGTTTGTTACAGATGGTTTTGGTCCTGTCATACCGCGCGTTTCTCCAAAGCGTAGGGATTGAAGCTGTGGATCAACTTGCCAGTCTGTCGGACCCTGAAATTGGCCCGCTGGTAACCTTGATACATGTGCATCCCGGCTTGCCATGGTCGGTCGAAAATATGGCAGACCGTGTAGGCATGTCGCGATCAGCATTTGCTGCACGCTTTGTGGATCTCGTCGGTGAAACCCCCATGTCCTATGTCACGCAATGTCGCATGCGACGAGCTGCAATGCTTATGACCAATCCACATGCCAATCTCAAATCACTTGCTCGGCAGTTGGGATACAGTTCCGAAGCAGCCTTTAGTGTTGCATTCAAACGTTGGAGCGGTATGTCCCCCGGTCGCTATCGCACACAACGTGTCAAGTCCACAGCGAATGCTCTATGATTTTGTGACTCCCCAAAGTCAGCCAACCGTTTAAATACTCTTGCGAAATGCTGTCGCGCTGATTCCCATATTCTTGGCTTGCTGGACGGCATCTTTCTGCAATTTACAGCAGACAAGACTGCACAAATCGAAAATCATCGGCTCGCAAATGGCATAAGTCACCTGATTACCATGACGTGTCCGAGTGACCAGGTCCGCATCATAAAGCATCCCCAGTTGCTTGGAGACGTTGGCTTGTTTGGTGTCTAACGCAACGACAATTTCTGTGACAGTCAATGGTTTATCAAATAGCAATTTGAGTATCGACAAACGTGTCGGCTCGCCAAGGACCTTAAACATCCTTGCAACGGTCTGAATCTGCTCCGGGGTCATGCTTGGAGATTTTTTTGACATTTTTGATATTTCCTTATTGCCAAATGGTAATATAATGATATGGTGTGTGCAATAGGTTGTCAAGATAAAAAGTCAATGCTGCGTCATGATTGTCAGAATTCAGGTTCTCGCAGGGCATTGATCTTGATAACGGACGTTATCGCAGTATCAAATGGATCGTTCAGAACGAAAAGGATCAAACATGGCACGGAAAATTGTGATTGTCGGGGGCGTGGCTGGTGGGGCAAGTGCAGCAGCAAGGGCACGCCGGTGTAACGAAGATGCCGAAATTCTGATGATTGAAAAGGATGAGTATGTGTCCTTCGCCAACTGTGGCTTGCCGTACTACATCGGTGGCGAAATTAAGGATCGCAATAAGCTGTTGGTCGCCACGCCTGAAAAATTTGAGACATGGTTTAACGTCCGCGTCTGGACCAATCATCTCGTGACCAGTATTGATCGTGAAAACAAAACCATCACTGTCTTGGATCGCAAAGCCGAGACTTCAAAAACCGTTGAATATGACAAGTTGATTCTGGCGCCCGGGGCTTCTCCCATTGTCCCGCCAATTGAAGGCATTCGGTCGTCCAACGTTTTTACGCTGCGTAATGTTGCGGATACCGATCGCATCAAGTCCTTCGTGGATCAGAATCATCAGGCAAAAGCCGTGGTTATTGGTGCAGGGTTCATCGGTCTGGAAATGGTGGAAATGCTTCATCACCTTGGGATGGATGTATCACTTGTCGAATTGGCCCCGCAGGTTCTGCCGCCACTTGATCCTGAAATGGCACATATGGTCCAAGAGGAGTTGGCATCCAAAAGTGTTACGCTTCATATCGGAAATGGCCTGAAGGGGTTTGTAACCGACGGCGAGAAAGCGACTGCCGTTGAACTTAATGATGGTACGAAATGCCCCTGTGATTTGGTGATTTTGGCTATCGGTGTTCGACCCAGTACAGAATTAGCCAAAGCGATTGATCTTCAAATTGGAGAGACCGGCGGTATTGCGATCAATGAATATGCTCAGACATCTGACCCGCATATTTATGCCGTCGGTGATGCGGTGGAATACCTCAACGGTGTGACCGATATCCTTCAGCGAATCCCATTGGCTGGCCCTGCCAATCGCGCAGGACGCGTAGCAGGTGAACATGCTGCATGTGATCAGTCGCCACCGATTCCTTCGGTTTTAGGGACTGCAATTGTTCGCGCCTTTGACAAGGTTGCTGCGGTGACTGGTTGTAATCAACGTTGCATTGATGCTATGGGTTACAAAACACATCAGGTCATCATTCCTGCGAAAAATCATGCTGGATATTATCCAGGTGCACAGGAGATGGTGATTAAACTGGTCTACTTACCTGACTCTGGCAAGGTCATGGGGGCGCAAATTGTCGGTGGTGACGGCGTGGACAAACGTATTGATGTCATCGCAACCGCCATTCGTTTTGGTGGCACGATTGACGATCTTGCCGGATTGGATCTTGCCTATGCCCCGCCATTTGGTAACGCCAAGGACGGGATACATCTTGCAGCCTTTGCTGCTCAAAATGACCTGCGTGGACTTGAATCGTTTATCCCTGATCCGCCTGCAGGGGATCAGATTGTTGATGTTCGCACGATCGCTGAATGGGATGCCGGACACCTGCCTGATGCGGTTCATATGCCGCTGCACGAAATTCGACAACGCGTAAGTGAACTTGATCCAACACGTTCAACGACTGTGGTCTGTCGTGGTGGTCAACGTGCCTATTATGCTTCTCGGATTCTTCGTCAAAACGGCTTTACCCAAATCAAAACGCTTGCAGGTGGCATGATGATGCGACCTCATCAAAACAAAAAACTCCAGATCAAGGAACAAGTCCGATGAGTCTAACTTTCATTTCACCAAGTGAGTTTGCTGAGCGTGCCAAACAGGGGGCAACCGTCTTGCTTGATGTGCGGACACCTGTGGAATATGCACAGGTCCATGCAACTGCCGCAGTCTCAGAGCCGTTGGATAAACTCGTCGCTGATGAGGTTGCATCACGTTATGGGCTTGGTAAACAGGACGCGGTCTATGTGATCTGTAAGTCCGGCGCCCGCGCCAAGACCGCTGGCCAGAAGTTTATTGATGCAGGATTTGTAAACGTGATCAGTGTCGATGGCGGGACCGACGCATGGGTTACTGCGGATTTGCCCGTTGTTCGCACGCAAAGCAAAGTCCTGCCACTACAGCAGCAGGTTTTCATTGTTGTGGGAACGATGGTATTGGCGGGTGTCTTACTTGGATACTTTGTTGATCCTGCATGGTTGATCCTCAGCGGGTTTGCCGGTTGTGGTTTGATCTTTGCCGGTATAACGGGTTTCTGCGCCATGGCAACATTCATGGCCAAGATGCCCTGGAATCAGGTCAAGTTCAAAGATCAAAAAGTCACCACCTGCAGCATTGATCCAGCAGGCGGGAACAAATCCTGCGGTTGTGATCACTGATCAATCCACATTTTTTCATTGATGTACCCGTTGGGTACGGTATCATGGTTGTCTTATGACCACCGATAGCGTGCCTGTACAAACATCTTTGTTGGCCAACTTGATGGACCTGCTCCAGTCAGGTTCAGTGTTGCTGTTGAGTTTTGAGGATTTGTCTGGCATCACCTATGACTATCCGCAGTTGGCACTCACTGAACGATTGCGCAGGCATGTTCGACCCTTCTGTGAGTATGCCAAGCATCATGTCAAAGGATCACATCAGTGCCCATTGAACAAGTCCCTTGCCAATCGTGCAGCGATGGATCATGGCAATGAGCCGTTGGTTGGATGTTGTTATCTGGGGCTAACGGATATCTGTCGGCCACTGTTGTATGATGGTCGTGTGATGGGTGTGTTCTACTTTGGTTCTGTCATTCAAAAGGGACAGTTACAGCAGGCACGCCAGGCCATTGGCGAACTTCCAACACATCAATCTGAATTAAAGACCGCGTTACTGCGTCGGATTATCAAAGTACCCGTTGTGACTTCATCACAGCTAAAACAGGCAGTCGAGCAGCTTGAACAATTAATCAAAACAGTTGAACTGATGTTGGTGGGTCTGTCGATTCCCTCGGGACTGTACGAAACACACACAAGCAATCGCATGGCGGTTGAAAATACACGCCTGTTTCACCCCTTGATCCATCGCGCCGTTCGGATCATTCTGGAAAAGCATGACCAGCAGTTGGATTTGTCGGTAATTGCCAGTATGTTGCGATGTCATCCGGGGTACCTCAGCCGTCTGTTTCGCAAGCAGGTTGGGATGCCGGTTTCAAATTATCTGCGTCAAACCCGGATACAACATGCCTGTCGATTGCTGCAGTTGGGACGATTGGATGTAACAGCAGTCGGGTTGGAAGTCGGCTATGAGGATAAGAGCAATTTTGGACGCGCATTCCGAAAAGTAATGAAGATGAGTCCAGGGCAATACCGTCAGAAAATAGTCGGACAGTAAATAGGTTCTGTTTTGACCACTAAATGCATGTCTATTGCATACGGCACTTTTCCGTGCTGCGCTATACTTTGGACATGAATACGAAATCTAACTCACAAGCGTTTCTGACTGAATCCCATCAACCGACTCCTGTGATTGAACAGGCTGACATTGTGGTCTGCGGTGGCGGGCCTGCTGGTGTGGCTGCTGCCTTGGGTGCTGCGAGAATGCAAAAGCAACTTGGGCAGACCCCAAGCGTTCGACTCCTTGAACTGCATGGGCAATTGGGCGGCGTCTGGACAACAGGTTTGCTGAGTTGGATCATTGATGCGGGTAACAAAAACGGTGTGATGGCTGAGCTACTTCAAAAGCTCAAAGACAAACGCGAAGAACTCGGCGAAGCGTCACCTGTTAAAACAGGTTGTCCTTATGACGTTGAGCAAATGAAACTGCTCTTGGAACAGTTGTGCGTTGATGCAGGTGTCAAGGTCTTACTGCATACGCGTGTGGTGGCTGCTCATGTGGATTCAAACAAACAGTTGACCCATGTCATCACCGAAAACAAATCAGGCCGACAGGCCATCAAAGCTCAGGTGTTTATTGATTGTACAGGTGATGGTGATCTTGCAGCGGTCGCAGGATGTACCTGTGCCTATGGGCGTCCTGATCCTGATGATCCCAATCAAATCCAGGCACAACCCTTTTCCATGCTCTGCTTATTGACAGGAATGGATCGTGACAAAACCAAACCTTTCCATGAACGTGATGGTGTCGCGTGGAGCGTTCCCAAGGAAAATCTTCGCAATGCCATGCTCGCCGGTGGTGCGGACCCATCCTATGGCAAGCCGACATTATTTGAAATTTACCCCGACCTGTTCACCATGATGGCCAATCATGAATATGGATTTGATGGACTCAATGCTCAGGATATTTCCGATGCAACGATTCAAAGTCGAAAAGAAGTGCATCACATGGTTGAAGCATTGAAAAAGCAGGGCGGTTGTTGGGCGAATATTCGTATTGTCGCAACCGCATCACAGATCGGCATCCGTGAAAGTCGTCGCCCCAAGGGACTGTACACCTTGACGGTTGATGACTTGGTGGCAGGGCAATGCTTTGATGACGCGGTGTGCAAATGCACCTTTGGGATTGATGTGCATGCGACGAAAAAGACCAATGCTGGTGGAGGTATTGAAGACAAGCCCGTTGGACGGACACAGCCTTATGACATCCCATATCGTGCTTTAGTGTCCGCGGAGATTGGTGGGTTGATGTTTGCAGGGCGTTGTATCAGTGGTGACTTTTTTGCTCATTCCAGTTACCGGGTGACAGGTAACAGTGTGGCTTTGGGCGAAGGTGCCGGGGCCGCCGCCGCCGTTGCAGTCAAAAAGCAATTGCCCATTTGCGAGATTGATTATGGACAGCAGGTCCGCGGTGAGTTGGAAAAATTATGGGCGTCCAATGCTTGAGCTTACCGTGCAGGTGCTACCGTTGAGGCATGTGGATTAAGCAGCATGATGGCAATGGCAATCACGTAGCAGGTGAGTCCCAGGAGTAGGACATAGACCGCCGCATGATAGAAACGCATTTTGCGATTGCGGTATGCCAGCGTGGTGCGGATGAGTTGGGGTAAGTCCTCGTGGGGCGGCTGTTGTGTAATCCATAGCAGCTTCATCACACCACCGACGACCAATGCTGCGGAGATGAGTGTGATACTCACACCTGAGACGATGAGCAGCTGCGCAGCCCGATTGGTGCCCGCAATGATTCGGCCTGAGAATCCAGTAACGGTGATGACAATACCACATAAACCAAGGAGCATTTGAGCGCGTTGGGTCATGGTGTTGAGTTGGCGTTCAAGCAGGTTCAGTGCGCCCAGTTGATCGTCCTTGCCATAGACAGTGATGATGCGTTGGTATTCTTGCTCGGTATTGAGTTTGTCCATAAGGATATTGTACTCCAACTCAAAGTACGCTTTAAATCATCCGCCAAAGACAAAGGCCAACCCCTCAGCGATGACCGTGGGGATGGTGATGATTGCCACGATGCTGGTCGCAAAGACGACACGCAAGGCGACTGCGGTGTCCCCACCATAATGCTTGGCCAGGACAATCGGGAAGACGGCACAAGGCATGGCAGCTTGTATCACCATGACCTGCTTGAGTTCTAAAAGTTCAAAGCCGTTGAGTTGTTCAGGCAGTCCAAACGCGGCAAAGATAAAAATGACTGGTAACGCCCCCATGCGCAACACAATCCCTGCAATCGCCGACTGCCATCCAGTGAGTAGTTGGGTCTTAGCCAGGGCGAATTGATCGGCCATGGTGGCACCGACCATAATCAGTCCCATGGGGATGGTTGCCTGAGCCAAAAGTTTGATGGGCATCATCACAAATGTCGGGATGTCTTTGTGTAATCCCAATTGATTGATCGACAGTGAGATGACGATGGCAAACAACGGGGGATTGAGCACACGTTTCCAACAGTGACGATCCAACTTACCCTGAAGGACCAGTAGGCCCACCGTCCAGATGGCGATCTCGACACCCAGGTTGTGAACAAGCAGAGTCCCCATGGTCGCTTTGTCGAACATCGCATCGACCAGGGGCATGGGGATGTAGCCATAGTTAAACGTCCCAATACACAAAGCAAATGTATGTTGGGCGACACGTGATTTTAAACCAATCCACTTGCCGAAGACTTTGGCGACGATCAACGCAAGGATGTAGCCGATGACTGTCGAACCAAAACCGATCGCAGGTGGCAGCCATGCGTCGAAAAAGTGCATGAACTTCTCGTTGCCAACCACCACGTTGACAAAGAAGCAAGGCACCAACACACGGATCACCAGCTTCAGCAGACTTTCATCCGCTTGATGCGTCAGCCAGTTGAACTGACGAAGCATCGCACCGATCCCCAGTACCAGGAAGACGGCAAACACAAGTCCCATGATGGTCTGTTGGTCAAGCATAAGGGGACAGAGATTATCAGGTTTGCCATCAATTACCACCCAACAGGCATTTTGCTCTGAAGTTAAGGTGCATGTTGGGCATAATATTCGTAAACTATTCACATGACTCAGGACTATGTCGCACAACTCAAAGGCATCTGCAAAATCTATCAACGCGGTAAAAGTGAACTGGCCGTTCACGCGCTTCGGGAGATGGATATGCAGGTCCCACGCGGTCAGTATCTGGCCATCATGGGACCTTCGGGCAGTGGTAAGAGTACGCTGATGAATATCCTCGGCTGTCTGGATCGCCCGACTTCCGGCCAGTACCTGCTGGAAGATAAAGATGTCGCACGGATGCCTGACAACGATCTGTCACGTGTTCGCCGTGAGAACCTGGGGTTTGTCTTTCAGGCCTTTAACCTCATCCCACAATTGACCGTGATGCAGAATGTGCAGGTCCCGTTGTTTTATCAGGGTATGCCTCGGCACCAACGCTTGATTGATGCCCAGCAAGCCATCGACCGCGTCGGACTCACTGATCGCATGCATCACCGTCCATCGGAACTCTCCGGCGGGCAGCAGCAACGCGTTGCCATCGCGCGAGCACTAGTCAATAAACCATCACTGCTCTTTGCAGATGAACCCACAGGTAACCTCGACTCCAAAACAGGTGAGTCGATTCTCCATCTGTTTGATGAACTTCACGATCAAGGTATGACGCTGATCATGGTCACCCATGACGAGGGGATCGCGGATCGCTGTCAGCGTGTGATTCGACTTAAAGACGGCTATGTGGATTCAGACGTTGCAGGCGGTTATGCCCAGCGTCACTGTGAGAGTTCCGTTGTGGACTAAACCAATTTGATCGGATTTAAGCTTTATGCGTTCGACAAAGACCATCCGTCGAAGTTTGTTATCCAGTGTGTTGACACTAAACATGGTGTCACTGGGTTTACTGTTGATACTCATGTACGCTGGCAGTCACTATGTCGTTTCGTATCTTGCTACTTCCGTGATTAATCAGACACAGGCGACGATTCAATTAAAAGTCCAGTCGTTATTCGGTTCAGTGTCCAGCGAGTTGGTGAGATTACAAAGCTGGGTCCGTCTTGGACTCGTTGATCTGGATCAACCTGATGAACTCAACCGCCTGCTGGATGCCACATTCAAACAACAGGATCAGATAGCTTCGGTGATGATTGCCAATGAGCAAGGTCGTGAGCATATGCTTTTGCGACTTCAAAATGGTTGGCAGATGCGAAGAAGCATCAATCAAACAGTCGATGGTCAGTACACGATCTGGCGATGGTCGCAGGACTCACGCAAGGCCGAGATATCCGCCAAACAGTTGGAGTATGATCCGCGAATGCGACCATGGTTTAAAGGTGCCATGTCGCGACGCAAACATGTTCTGGCAGATTCCCCTTTGTCTGACGGGGTGGCATTGGTTCATTGGACGTCGCCGTATCGGTTTTTTACCACTCACCAACCAGGCGTCACAGCCTCCATTACCTCTACGGACCCTCAGGGCAACGTCTATGTCATTGCAATTGATCTGGCGTTGAAGGACATCTCACGCTATACGACGCAAATGAATGTAGGCACACGCGGGATGGTGATGGTTCTGGCAGGCGTGGATGACCAGTTGCGATCCAATGTGTCAGTGATCGGTTTACCCAAGGATGAACGTTTTAGTAAAGCGGCTCAACGCGATGAGTATCTGCTTAAGGCGCCCAGTGAATTAAAGCTTCAAGTGGTCAATGATGCTGCGGAGGCTTTTGATAAACGTGAAGATCGTAGCGGCCAACCGCTGCGCTTTTACAGTGGCTCTGAAGCATGGTGGGGAACAGGTTTGCCCCAACAACTGGGTGATGATTTACATGTGGCAGTAACCATTCTTGTCCCTGAATCTGACATCATGGGAGAAATCCAATGGGTCCAGAGACTGGTCTGGCTGCTCTTGGCTGCGATCCTCATTGGCAGCATTTATCGTGTGATGAAATTGGCCCGGCGATTCTCACAACCCATTGAATGTCTCGTCCAGGATATGAAGCGAGTGAGCCGTGGCGTGTTGGATGAACCCTGTCGAGTGAAGTCTGATGTGCGTGAGTTTATGTCTTTAGCAGGTGCTCATGAGAACATGCGTCAAAGCCTTCAATCATTGATGAAGCTCGAACGTGATATGCAGTTGGCCAGACAGATTCAGCAAAAAACTTTCCCCAGCAAATTGCCAACTATCAAAGGTTACCAATTGGATGCATGGAGCAAGCCTGCTGATGAGACCGGCGGAGATTCGTACGATGTGATTGGCCTGAAGACTGAAGATGGGCAGCTTAAAATCTGTGATGATATGCCGGAAAAAGTTCTGTTTCTCCTTGCCGATGCAACTGGACATGGGATAGGACCCGCATTGAGTGTCACCCAATTACGCGCCATGCTGCGCATGTCAGTTTGGTCAAACACTTTGGATATTAATACGATTCAACACATAAACGATCAGGTCATGCGTGATCTGCCCGAGGGGCGTTTTGTGACTGCATGGCTTGGGAGTCTGGACGTTAATCATCACAACTTGATGTCATTCAGTGCCGGTCAAGCACCGATTCTGCATTACCATGCCAGGGAAGATTCCTTTGATACGCTGGGTGCTGATACTCCGCCATTGGGGGTCATGTCACCGTTGCCCATTGAGAATCGCAATGATTTTTCGCTTCAACAAGGGGATATGTTTATTATTCTCTCGGATGGGATTTACGAAGCGATGAATACGAGCCTTGAAATGTTTGGTGTTGAGCGTGTCCAGCAAGTGGTACGTCAACATAGCCATGAAGGTGTCAAAGCAATTTCTGATGCCATTAAACAGGCTGTCGGTGAGTTTGCCAAAGGTTGCAAAACAAAGGACGATCAGACGGCGGTGATCATTCGCCGGGATTGATCATGGCAGTGCGCATCAGATTGATCAACACAGTATATTTTCACCTCTAACCAATGTAACGCGCTTACTTGTACCATCAGGCAGATGGATGTCACGTTCACAATCCTGTCTGGCTGTAATTTTGAGTTCTGCTACTGTCCTGTTTTCGATTTTAATCTCAACCATCACGCCCCCCATCGCAGGCAGCTTAAACGCACAGTCAGCTAATCCCATCGCGTGGATCACAATGTCATGATCATCAGATTGAATCAGACTCTCGTTGATGGCATGGATATACACACCTTCAGCAGTGGTAAACCAGGGATGACAGGGCGGGTCGCTGATTTCAAAGACCTCGTTAAAACAGTTCGCTTCATTGGCAGCTTGGGTGATACATTGCACAGCCTTGTCAATCTCGCCATGGCGTGCAAAGCTTACCGCCTTCCAACCTGCGTACCATGTGCAGACGGAGTTGCCCACCGGATACATATTGCCGAACTGGTCTTCGTTATCCAGAAAATCGTCTATGGCATGTTGCTGCATCGGATCATCGGGATCCATCACTGGGAACGGGAAGGTGCCTGCGAACATGGCGATGCTTTTTTGCTCACACCCCGGATGTGGGATGTATTGCTTACCATCATTGGGCAGCGACTCTCGGAGCTTGTCTGCAAGGTACTGCCAGCGGTTAGCTTTATCCGTATCAACCTGTAATACGGTTGCAGCCTCAGCAGCAATTTCCAGTGTTGCGATCACGCCACAAGTTGTCATGTATGCATTTTCAATTGCCGGGCCAAGTCGTTCCAGATCAGTACATTTGCCGACGATGTATTTTTCGTCACCTAGATGATAGATACTTTGGCAAAGGTAAAAGTCCGCGCAATTCGCGATCACGGGATAGGCTTTTTCCGTCAGGTACGACAGGTCAAAGGTGTATTGGTATTGGTACCAACTTGTCAGTGAGATGGTTGCCAGATGAAAGATGTGGTCAAGGTAAAAGCTTGGGTATGCCGATTCACTGCCGTCTTCTTTTTGCTGCCAACAGTACCGGGCGCCTGACTGTTTATTGCCAAAATATAAATGGGCGCGGGTTCGAGCTTGCTCAATTAAATCAAAGCGGAAGTTGGGAATTTTCCCCGCGATGTCAAAATGCCCACTGGTGATGAGTCCCATGTATGAAAAGTGGTCGTCAAACGGGAAGTAGCGTCCTTGCCAATGCGTGTCGAAGATGCCGATTGGAATCGACCATGCCGTCGAACTGATTCGCAGATGGTATTGGGATGTTTCATAGACTGCCTGCAATTGCGGGTCGGGGAGTTTGATATAACTTTCTGACCAGTAGTCTGCCCAGGATTTGCAGTGTGTTTTAAACAGTCCGTCGAATCCTTGTTCTTGTACCTGTTGCTGCAATTGGGTGTTGGCTTGCTCAAGGTTTTCGCGGTTCAGTTCATCGACAAATGAGAGATAAAAATCAGCCGATGGGCCATTGACGGTGATACTGATCTGGTGGTTTTGAACTTGAATATCAGGGTTGGCATGATCGGTCCAAAAACTGATCCTGCCCTTTGCGTTGTCAAGACCATCAATGTCATATGCGATTTTCACACCTTGTGGGTTTGGATGGTATTCACAGTGCATCCGCGTAGGGAGTTGGTTTTGCTTGTCGCATTGCCAAAGGTTGTATCGCAGGGTCAGCGAACCTTCGAACGTTTTACGGATGAGCAGTAGCGGTTGATCCAGATGCACGAATGCATTGGTGGTGATGCTGTATCCATCTTCGTATTCGCATTGGGTGTTGATGGTTGCCTGATGGACATCGAGTTCCTGTGACCATGTTTTAAGCTTGCCGGTATCTTGCGTGAGATGTCCAAAGGGGATCAATTCCCCTGCTGGGGTGTTGTATCGTCGACCTGCTCTCCAGATGGTGGGCGTCATGCCATGGTAGGCATGTTGGGCTTGCATGCCTTGCATATCAAGTTGGACGCAGAGTTCACCGTTACCAATGGGTGGTGGGACATACTGGCTGGTCACGTTCTGAGAATTGCAATGCATGGTGAGCCTTAATGGGAATATAAAACAAGAGCATTTTACCGGTCGAAATGGACAGGTAAATATGCTCTTGTGGTTTATCGTGAATTGGATACAGCTTGGACTGAATCAGATTAAGACTTCGGTGCCTGCATCAATTTCAGTCGGCAAGTCCAAATCCTTGAGGTCTTCCGGATCAATGGCTTTGATGTGGCTTAGTTCGATGACTGCATCGACGGTGCCATCTTCCTTGCGGGGGATGATGACGCCTGCGGTTTGCAGCCAACGAGCAGCGCGTTCGGTCTGACCTTGCTTGCATGTTGCCGGGCAGTCCAAGGCACCTTCCTCATCGGCATTTTTGATCGGGCTGAATTCTTCAATACGATCGGTTTCAAGTATGACCGATTCACTGCACATCGGCAGGGCATCAAACACAAACGTCTCAAGCTTCACGGCATTGGCAACCTCTGGCTTGATCGTCACGTTGTTGGCTTCGTCCCAGACGGCGACCTTTTTATCCGCACGATTGTACGGCAGGGCAAAGCCACCTTCCTGGGTATTGATCCGCTCGATGAAGTCGGTGGCAATGACGTGAATGGCGATGCTGCCACCCTTGTAGACCAGTTCCCCCTTGTCGTCCACCTTTTCGGCCAACTCATCAGGAAGGTTGGTGTATTCGATGACGGTGGTCTTGCCATCGACTTTGCAGAAGACGCCGACCTTTTCCTTGGCATAGGCTTTGGGCAACGCCTTGGAAGACATCTCCGCATTGGCCTGAGCATGGAGTCCGATGAACAGGGGATCAATGACTTTCACCAGTGGGTTGTCGACCTGCACGTAGCTGAGTTGTTCAATACCACGTTCTTTCATGTCAGCAACCGCACCGGATGTGTAGAGGGCTTTGATGGAACCGCCATGTCCGTTGGGCGCCATTGCCAGGGTATCGGGTGATTCCAGTAGAGCCTTACCGGTTTTGGCGTCAAAGGCTGGCATCATGCCTTGGGGGAAGATCATGATGTTGTCAGGCCGCAGGCCGAAGTTGCCATGCTCTTCAAAAAATGCGCGGGTCGCTGCATCATTGATCGGACTGGTCATGATGTACCAGGGGATGGTGGTGTTGAATTTTTGCTCGGCCTTGCGGATGAATTCAGCAAAGCAGCAGAACAGCGGAATCTTGCGGATGGCCGTTGCAGGATACGAGCCTTTGGGGCCGTTCCAACCCAATCGTGTACCTTGCCCGCCTGCGACGGTGAATGCTGCGACTTTGCCATCGCGCAGCAGTTTTTCACCATGCTTTTTGGCTTGCTTGTATTGATCCGCCAAGTCCTTTGTGGGGATGCGAGGCAGGTAGGGTGCCGGTTCAATGCTATCGGGCTTTTTAAACTCTGGCGTATTGAGTACGTGTGATTGAACAAGTCGTGTGACTTCAACCCAGTCGACGGATTCAATTTGCCCAAGGAGTTGGTCTTTTTGTTCGTCGGTCAATTCGTCGATGAATTTCAAGACTTGTGATTGATCCGCCTTAGTCAATGCAGCTTTTGCGTTTTCCAACCGCTGCTCAATGGTAAGTGTCTGCGTTGCCATGATGAACTTTCTCTTGGTAATGCGTGTTTACAAATCCTGGCGGGGATGATATCAGCGACGAGGTTGATGTCGCCTGTTTTGTTTTATCCGTTTTGGACTTTGGTTTGCCAGATGGCTTTGCCGACGAAAAACGGGCCAAGACATTGGAGTAATTCAGAGGTTTGCTTGGTCTTTCGCATGGTCTGGACAACTGCTGAAAGTGGATGCAGATCTTTGCCCATGAGTCCGACGACAAAGTCATTGTCATTGCGATCCAGCCCGTGGCATGCCAATCGGATGTCGTGCGCCATATCGTGTGATCCAAACGCCATGCCGATGGTCCCGTGTTCCATGAGGACGGCACGTTGTTCTTCAGCTGAGAGCTTGTTGAATTCACCTTTGCGACGCAGCGGATACCAGACCGCCCATGGCCAGTCTGGATTGGTCCCCGTGCGGATGGGACGGTTAAAGAGGACTTCTTCCAAGTCTGGTTCATAACCGATGCTGTAGCTTCTGCCGAACATGGTCAATTCAGGTACCGGGGTAAGCAGGTCAAAGGGGGCCGCCTTGAGCATGTCTCGCCAGGTGGTGACAAAGAAGTTGGGGTCTTCACTCATCCCTAAAACCGCCACGCCGTTGGGATCGTGAATGTCTTCGTAAACCGCACCGACGACGCCGTTGTGTTGCATCGCCGCAGCGACCTCACTGCTATCCACACAATCCGTAAATGCCAGGAGTTGGACAAAGAGTCTTCGGTCCATGGCTTGGGGCTGACCATCAATAGGTGAGCCGTGTTCGCTGATATCAGGTTTTTCGGGCGTCGGTCGTTGTGGGCGCATGCGATTCTCCATGAGAGTTCAAACAAATGATAAGAGTTGTATCATCGCAAAGTGTGAGCTTTGATTCAACGTCAGTTTAATCATCTGTGCGTGGTGGGCGACGGCGTTTGTTATTTTTTGGTTTTTTCTTGGGGTTTTCACCCTGATTACTGAACGGATTTTCGGATTTAGCAGATTTACCAGGTTTGCCACCCCTGGGTTTTTTGGTCACATTTTTTTTGCGACGTCGTTGGCTGGGCTTGGCGTTATCGTCAGAGACGGTTTCTTCAGAGGACGTTTTTCCTCTGCCTTTGCCTCGTCCCTTTGAAAGCGGGTGTCTGGCGCGTTTCTTTTTGCTCTTGGGAACTTTGCTAAAGACCGGCTTGTCATAGGGGTGATACATCTCTTCGATGGACTTATCAACCAGACGTTCGATGGCACGCAGTTGCTTTTCATCATCTTCGCTGACAAAGGTGATGGCGGTTCCTTCGGTGCCTGCCCGACCGGTTCGGCCGATGCGGTGAACGTAGGTCTCTGAATCACCGGGCATGTCGAAGTTAAACACATGCGAAATGTCATCCACATCCACGCCACGGGCAGCAATGTCACTTGCAACCAGTACGTGCAGATCACCACGTTTAAACAAGGTCAAAGCCCGAGTCCGTGCATGTTGTGATTTGTCTGCATGAATGGCCTGAGCTTCAATGTTCATGCGGTTAAGCGACTTGGTCAAGCGATCGGCTCGGATCTTGGTCCGCGTAAAGACAATCGCACGAGACACGCTGATGTGATGCATCAGGTGACAGAGCAGATCGGCCTTACGGGCATTCTCGACAAGACAGACATACTGCTTGACGGTTTCAGCTGCACTGGATCGTTGGGGAGCAACCTGGATGGACACCGGGTTACGCAGAATCGCATCGGCCAACTCGGCGATGGGCTTGGGCATCGTGGCAGAGAAAAGCAGATTCTGACGCTCGCGGGGCATATACGTGATGATTCTACGGATGTCTTTGACAAAGCCCATGTCGAGCATTCGGTCAGCTTCGTCAAGAACCAGGATCTGAATGTCACGCAGATTGACGTGGCCTTGTTCATAGAGATCCATCAAACGACCGGGGGTCGCAATGAGAATATCAATGCCTTGCTTGAGTGCTTTAACTTGTGGGTGTTGACTGACACCACCGAAGACGCAGGCGGATTTGAGCTTGGTGTAGTGGCCGTATTCGCGGAAGCTTTCGTGAATCTGTGCAGCCAGTTCACGTGTCGGTGCAAGGATCAGGGATCGGAGTTTGTGTTGTTGTTTTGCGGGCTTGCCTTGCTGATGTTTCGGGCAAAGCAGATGCAGGATCGGCAGGGCGAACGCAGCAGTCTTGCCAGTTCCCGTCTGCGCGCAACCCAGCACGTCTTTCTGATCCATGATCACAGGAATGGCCTGTTCCTGAATGGGGGTTGGCGTTTCATATCCCTGTCGGTGTAGAGCGCGCAGCAGAGGTTCGGCAAGTTTCAGTGTGTCGAAGGTCGGTGGGGTCTGAGTCAAGTGGTTTGGAACTTTCAAAAATACTAATCAAGTTTCGGACAAGCGGTGCATCATACCTGATTTAAAAGATATCTGTAATAAAACTGTAAAAGTGTTTGGAAGTTTCGTCCGTAAATGTTACACTTGTACCAGTTCTGTGCAGCAGAATCGTCATGCAAAGTGACAACGACTGCTGATGCCGCCTGAGGGGGTGGTTGAGCAGGCCCTTGCACAGAACCGTCATGCAGATGTAGCTTTACATCTGTCCGGCACCGCGATGTGATGTCATTAAATGATGGCATTGCTATGGAAAAAGCAACTGTTTGCTGATGAGCCCATCCGGTAGGACTGACAGTCTAAAATGCTGTCGGTTCGAATGGAAATGCAGTTGCACCTGCCGGTGATCAAAGGTCGTTTTTGACCATGTCACCGTTTATCTGCAAAAAATCTGACACGACTCTCACGCATCACCATAGTGGGTTTACGCTCATTGAACTGTTGGTGTCGATCTCCATCATTACCTTGATGATCTCCATTCTCCAGCCGACACTGCATGCTGCGCGGGAGCAGGCACGCAGACGGCTATGTGAAAATTCGCTCAGACAATTGGCGATTGCATGGACTGTTTTCCCTACGGATCACAATCAACTTTTAGTTAATTCATTGCCCGATGACACCGACGGGTGGGTCAAACGGGGGGCAGGTTGGGACCCCATCAAAGAGGGGAAGCTTTACCCGTACGTCCGAATCACAGAAGTTTGGCATTGTCCGTCGGACCCCACGGGCAATGAACGAAGCTACAGCATTGCTGCACCGCTGCATGGCGAGCATTGGGACAGGCATCTGTCTGATCCCAACCATTCATGGGCACAATTCGGGACTGACAATTTCGAAGACATCATCATCCCATCATCACAATTACTTGCATTGGAAGAACTCGATGCACGTGGTTGGAATATCGGCTCATGGATTATGTACGTACGCGATGGGCAGAAATACAGCTGGATCGACTACATGGCTCAGTTCCATTATCGCGGGACGTCGCTTTCATTTGCTGATGGCCATGTCCAGTTTGAATACTGGCAGGACAACGACACCAACTTCGCTTCTCAAAACGAATTGTTTTTCCTCACCGACCCCGGCAGTGAAGATTGGCTTAAGGTCCGTAACTGGTATCGCAATCTGCAGTCCACAGCTGACGTCAAACAATCGGTCGCACCATAAAGTAAGGAAACGCTCATGCCTGTTTTATTGGCCAGCTATAAAAACAAGACCGCCGGATTTGTACTGCGTGAAAACAAAAAGCAAATCACCATCGGCCGTGATCCAGGCAATGATATGCCCTTGCCCATGTCGCGGGTCTCACGTGTACATGCAACGCTCACGTGCAAAAATCATGAATGGTTTATCCGTGACCTTGGATCGTTTAACGGGACGAAAATCAATAACGTCCGCGTTAAAGGCAGATCAGCCATCAAACCCGGTGACCGACTGAGACTGGGTAACGTGCGACTCCAGTTTATGGACACGGACAAAATCCCAGAGGGTATCAAACGCCTCAAGGACCGACGTGACAATACCGAACGAGTCAAATTCAAATGCAAATACTGCAGCCAATCCCTCAAGGCCATGGCAAGAGATGCCGGTCGTCGTGTGCAATGTCATCACTGCGACCAAGTCGTCCATGTGCCAGGTCATGTCGTTGGCAAAAGCAAAAAAAACAAGCAAACCCAACGTCCTGAAAATCCACTATTGCTCATGCAGGATGATTGTCATCAGTCGCAGATGATGATGTCACCCAAAATCAATGAGAAGGCTCAAGAACATATCGCATTGGATGATGTGCATGATGAGTTGGCAGCAGTACAACCCCAAACCTCTGTTGCCAACAAAGAAGCTGCAGTGGATCAGGCGCAGGCAATGCGTCAGTTGCGACGAGCTGAAGTTAAGCGTGAACTATTCAGAGATGATCGGAATGTGGTTGAAAAACTGTACAGCAAAGCACTCATCAGTTTCGTGCTTCAGTACAGCAAACTCAAAGACCCGTCATTCCCAGTACATCGTTGGCATGTGGCAGCGATGTTCATGGTCCTGGTCTGCTTCATGTCGATCCGGATGATTTTAGGCGGTGGTGGTCCGACTGTGGCTGAAGCTGCACCATCTGAATTTACGGTCACCTGTTTGAGTTGTGATCATCAAAGTCACATGAAGCTTGATCGATTTGAGCAACTCTCGTTTTATATGATGCATCCTGACTCCTATGGGCAGAAGTATCCCGGCCAGACGATTCCTGATCCGTCGGTCTGTTCAGACTGTGGCATCACGCATACAGCATTAAGACTGACTGTTGATCCGGATACCGGTCAGCGACAGGTCGTTGCCTTAACAGACAAAGACAATGATTTGCAGTTGGCCAAAGCACAATAAACGGACATCCATTTCATTATTGCATCTTTATCCGATGCGACTGATATATAAAAAAGCCCTGGTCCCGAGGGGGGTGACCAGGGCTTTGATTTTATATTAGGTCTGATGTTTGATTTGATTAATCAGCGGGCAGCACTAAAACACGCAGTCGCTTGACGGTGTAATTTTTGCCAGCATTGCTGAATGTCCAGTCGGGATGAGCACCTGAACTGTTGCCAATCCCCATGTCTGCGTTATTACCGTTGGTCCATTTGTTAAGTGCAAAGATGGTTTGCTTCAACTTGGTGTTGTGAACCTGCATACAGCCATAACCGTTTTGCGGTTGGGATATCTGATCTCCAAAATCGTACTTGCTGCTGCTGGCACCGGGGACGTTCTTGGCATTGCCACCGCCGTAGTTGTTGGGCCAGAACTCGATATTGCCTTCAACACCATTGCCCGTTTTAAGTCCTTCGACATTGCTGTAAATGTTGAGGTTTTTTACAGGCATTTGAAACTCAGCTTTGGTACCGAACTTGGGGATGCCGATCTTGCCTGCATCATCGGTGAAGGCGTCCATTGAGACGTAGACCCATTTGAGATCTTCGAGCGTATTGCCTAATTCAAGGTAATAGGCGATGCGACTGAATTTACCGGTATAGCCCGTGGTGTTATTCACATCATAATTTACGTTCTGGTCGAGCTTGGTCAGATCCATGTCATACATCAGTTGGAACTTGGTGCTTTCCTCGACGTTCTTGGAAAGGTTGTCCCACTTGGGCATTTCACCGGCCATGAACGTTTGAGCAGGAAGGCCTTCTTTGTTCATAAGGTTTGGCGTTGCCAATTTGTGATAGGCAAAGCGAACGATGCATGGTGCGGTGAGACCTTCTGCGGTGAGTTCGATGCTGTCAGTGCCGACGATGGTTGCTTTGGCATCGGTCCATGTTTTTTCTGCTGAACCGATTTGGAATTCATTGATGGGTTGGTCATCGCGTGCTGCCAAACCTGAACCGACATGGTCAAAGGTGACAACGAGTTTATCGCCATCTTGTTTGAAGCTTTTGAAGACCGGGCCATGATAGACGATACCGGTTTTGCCATAGTCTTTGACCAATGCAAAGTTGGCAAGGCGTTTACCGACGTCCTGTTTGTTTTTGGGATGAATGTCTTTGAGGTTACCAATGTCGGAGACAACCACCATGCCGGTGTTGGGGATTTGCTTTTCAATTTCAGCTTGGGCAACCCAGAAGTCAGCCAGACGTTTGGGGTCTTCACTGCCGTATTGGTAGGGTGCAATTTGGACATAGTAGTAGGGCAGGTCTTTGATGCCCCAGACTTGTCGCCAACCTTCGACGAGTGCTTTGGTTTTATCGACGTAGCGCATGCCTTCGCCGTGATTGGATTCGCCTTGATACCAGATGCTGCCTTTGATCGCGAAGGGGACCAGCGGGTTGACCATGCCGTTGTAGAGCATCGTCGGAGACTGGTGGCTGGTGTAGGGTTGAATTTGTTTTGGATACGACGGGGGAGTTGAGATGGTTTTTTGTGCAGTCACTTCTGCTTTGGAAGCATCAAGCCAGCTGTTGACTGCATTGAGATAGGCATCGGCAACTGCTTTGTACTGTTGGGACGTAGGGTCTTTGACCAGTACATCTTCGTAAATGTCATTTGTTTCAGTGACGATTTTAAAGCCGATGCGTGGTGTCCACGGTTCGATGCGTGTGCCACCCCATGAGCAGTTAAGCAGTCCAATGGGGACATTAAGCTCAGCTTGGAGATGGCGAGCAAAGAAGTATCCGACGGCGGTGTAATTTGCGACCGTCTCAGGACTGCACACAGTCCACTTGGCATCTTTGAATGCCTCTTGAGGCATCATCTGCGGATTACGTGCAGGCTTGATGTGTCGAATCAGTGGGTGCTTGGCATTGGCGATTTCCTGATCAGGATTATTCGAACGTGACACAGTCCATTCCATGTTTGACTGTCCGGAACAAAGCCAGACTTCGCCGACAAGGACATCACTGAGTGTCAGGGTTTGGTCACCACTTGATACTTTCAACTCAGCCGATTCAGCAGAAGCTTTAAGTGGTGCGAAGGCCGTCTGCCATTTACCAGATGCGTCGGCTTTGGCGTTGAGTGTCTGGCCGGCAAAGGTGATGGTGACATCACTACCGGGTGCTGCCCAACCCCAGATAGGGGCTTTGACTGCTTGTTGAAGCACCATGTGATCAGAGAAAACCAGTGGTAGTTTAAGCTCCTGTGCATTGACTGTTGTAGCCAGCAGCATGACTGCTAAGAGGCTGATAGTTTGAAAAAGGGTGCGCGTCATCAATGGACCTTTCGAGTGAAACAAATTGTATGGGTGGATTCCGAGTTAAACATCGTACCCATGAGTGCGATGAATTTCATCCGAGTATGCGAATATTTTGTTCCAAAATGAATAATAAAAAACAGTGACACCGCAAATGGATGCCACTGTTGATGATTATGAATTGAGTCTGGTTTTCAGGTTTCAGAATAACTGAAATTATTTAGATTCTTTGTCTTCCTGCTTACAGAACTTGACCCATGCGCTGATTGTTACCGGTACGTCAGCTTTGACTTGTATACTCTGGTTGGCGGACTTGTCATGCCAGACCAGTACTGCAGCCTTGCCGGTGTGAGCCAGTGATTCATCAACAACCAATTGATCTTTGGCGACTCTCCAACCTTTGGGTTCCTCAAAGCTGCTGTTAACGATTTTGGCGCCTTGAACTGTGATGTCGTCGTAGTAGCACCAGTTGCGTTTTACTTTGTCCCAGGCTCCACGCAATGAGATTGTCATTGTGCTATCTTCTGAGGGAGTGACTTCTATGGACACCTGTGTCCACGTCTCATCATTGACTTTCAAGTCCGAACTGGCATACATTTTGACCCTGTCTTTTTCCTTGAGCCAAGTTGCATGTGTGATGCGAACATTCTTGTCAGTCGAAGGTGTGATTTTCAACTCGCCGGATTTGACGTTCAGATCAATACGGGCTCTGCCTTGACCGGCCCATACTGAACCTGTCAGAAAAGCGATTGCCAAAATGGTTGTGAGCATTGCTTTGAATTGCATTTTTAAGTCTCCAGTATGAAATGTTTGGGTTAAAAAAAACCGATGACAGCGTTTTGTCACCGGTTGAATCATAACCCAATGAGGTTGTTTGTCTACTTGCATCAAGACCCAATGCCGGGAAAAAGGACGGGGTTCAGATGGGTGCATGCTTTGATTTTCAGGCTCACGCGATGACGGGGCTTGGACAATTATTTAGGTTCCTTGGATTCAGTCTTGCAGAACTTGGCCCATGCGGAGACGGTGATGGTTTGACCTGCTTTGGCTTGGACGGACTGATAGGAAGCTTTGTCATGCCAGACCAGGACGGCACCTTTACCGGTGTGTGCTAGTGATTCGTCGAGGACTTGCTGGCCTTTGGGGTGGCTCCATTTGCCTGCTTCTTCAAAGCTGCCGTTGACGATGGGCTTTTCGGCACCTTCGACGGTGATGTCGTCAAAGTACACCCAGTTGCGATCCGTTTTGGACCAACGACTTTTAAGACCAATGGACAAAGGACCGTCTTCAGTGACGGACAATTCGAAAGTGATCTTGGTCCATTTTGAGTCGTCTACGATGCCTTCAGCGGATACACGCTGGACTTTCTTGGCTTCATCTTTGACCCAGCTTGCGTAGTACATTTTCAAGTTCTTGTCTGTCGGATTCTTGAATTCGATTTTGCCGGATTTGACGGTGAAGTCAATGCGGGCTGAGCTTTGCTCGGCGCGAAGGGTTCCAGCCAGTAAACAGACGGCAAGGATGGCTGTGCTAAAGGTTTTTATGAACATGTTATTTCTCCAAAAAATGAAACTGAGAATGAATAAAAAAATCCGATGGCTGAATTCAACCATCGGATTAATCGTAACCGAATTGTCTGGTTTGTCTAGCTTAGTCCTGCTTGTCATTTTCGTCGGTATTGTTTGCCGACTCAATGATTGGCAGGTACTCATCACCAATGACCACGCCCTGGGTATTGACGATGTCAGGCACGGGATTCTCTTCCACGTGCTTCTTCCATGCGGCTTCGAGTTCTTTCTGCTTTTCTTCTTCGATGCTTGCCCGGCCGCCGCGTCCGCGACACTTGGGGAACTTCGAACAGCTTAGCCAGAACCCGCGTTTGGAGTCTCGCATGTTCAAGGGCGAATCACACTTGTTGCATGGCAGGTCCGTAAGCAGTGGAGGAACCTTGGGCAGTTTCACGAATCCCTTTTTGGGGTCCAGATTCACAATGCCCTTGCAGGTGGGGTAATCCACGCATCCCAAAAATGGGCCGAAGCGTCCGGTGCGTTTGGTCATCCCTTTGCCACAGATCGGGCAGATGATGTCCGACATCTCCGGCTGCATGGGATTGCCTTCACGGTCAATCGGTGCTGCGAATTTACATTCTGGATACGTCGCACAGGAGAGGAAACGACCGTTTTTGCCAAAGCGATACATCGTCCCGCCACCACAGTCAGGGCACTTATGCGGGGCTGGTTCTGTCTCGGCCTTGGCATGGGTCATCACCTCATGCGCTTTTTCAAGGTTGGTCTTGAAACGATCATAGAATTGATGGAGCATCGTGATCCAGTCGTGATGCTCTTCTTCAATCTTATCCAGTTCACTTTCCATCTCACGGGTGTATGCCACATCCATGATCTTGGGGAAGCCTTGGATTAACTTGTCTGTGACCACCATGCCCAGGTCCGTTGCCATAAGTCGGCGGTCACGTGGGGCGACCTGCTCGACGTACTTGCGATCCTGAATGGTTTGGATGATCGCTGCATAAGTTGACGGGCGGCCAATACCTTCTTCTTCGAGCTTTTTCTGCAACGAAGCTTCAGTGTATCGCGGCGGCGGACTGGTGAAATGCTGCGTCGGCTGAATCTCAACCGGACCCACAGGCTGGTTCTCAGTTAACGGTGGGAGGATGGCATCTTCGCCACTGTTGGGAACGCCAGTCGCCTTGTAAAAGCCGTCAAAAACCAACGTGCGTCCATTGGCACGGAAGGTTGCATTGGGCTTGTCCACGGAGATGTTCACCGTCGTTTGATCCCATTGGGCAGGTGTGCACTGACAGGCCATGAAGCGTTCCCAGATGAGCTTGTAAAGCTTGAACTGCTCGTCACTGAGTTCATTGCGGACACGCTTGGGGGTGATGTTCGCATCCGTGGGGCGGACAGCTTCGTGAGCTTCCTGGGCAGACTTGTTGGATGACGTATAAACGTTGGGCTTGGCAGGGAGGTATTGATCACCCCATTCGCTTTGAATGTAGTTGCGTGCCATGTTGACTGCTTCACCTGAAAGATGCGTCGAGTCGGTACGCATGTAGGTGATCAGACCGGTCTGGCCTTCACCGCCGTGGATGTCGATACCTTCATAAAGCTGTTGGGCAATACGCATCGTGCGTTGCAACGGGAAGCCAAGTCGGTTGGCTGCAGCTTGCTGAAGGGTACTGGTGATAAACGGGGCAGGTGGTTTACGCTGCGTGCGTTTGGTCTGGATGGAACTGATGCGATAATCAGGTGCCGCATCAATATGACCGACATAGTCCACGCGGTTTTGTGCCGGTCCCTTGGCCTTGGGGAAGTTTTGTTCCACCGTGTCGTCAATGACAAAACCCAAGGCCTTGGCAGCAGCAATGGCGGCGTCACGGTTGTCAGGCTTAAAGGCATTACCTTCATAATCCACCAACTCCGCGATCATGCACTGAGCATCACTGGCCCAGGCGACACGTTCCTTGATGGTGCGCGATTTATCTTCCGGCGCGCTGGCTAACCAACTCTTCCACTGCGCAGCTAAGTCCGCAGCTTTGGCCGGGTCCACACTGAAAATACCGCCAATCCGCCAATATTCATCGGGGACGAAAATATCAATTTCACGTTCACGTTCGACCACCACCCGCACTGCAACAGACTGCACACGACCCGCACTGAGTCCGCCTGCGACTTTCTTCCAAAGCAGTGGCGAGACCTGATAGCCCACGATGCGATCCAAAATGCGACGTGCCTGTTGAGCGTTGACGCGACCTTCATCAATATTACGGGGCTTGGAAAAGGCGTTGGCAATTTCACTCTTGGTAATGGCGTTAAACACCACACGCTTGGCTTCGTTTGAGGGGACACCCAGAGACTCGGCTAAATGCCAGGCAATGGCTTCTCCCTCGCGGTCGAGGTCGGTCGCGAACCAGACGTCAGCGGCATTCTTGGCGGCCTTCTTCAGATCCGTCACCGTCTTCTTCTTGGTGGGCAGAACCTCATAAGTCGGCTTGAAATCATTGTCCAGATCGACACCCGGTACAGGCTGCTTCTCACCCTTGGGGGCACGGCTGGGAAGGTCACGAACGTGACCGACACTCGCCATAACCACATAATCAGAACCAAGATATTTGTTGATCGTCTTGGCTTTGGTCGGACTTTCCACAATCACAAGATGCTTGCCTGCTGTGTTGGCGGCTTTCTTGGTGGTGGACTTCTTTTTGGTGGTCGTTTTCTTGGCCATGTGCTCGCTTGATCGTCAAAAAAAACTGTGAACGTCTCATATCTATATCGACATGAAATCGGGCGATAACTTGAACAGGGATTCTGGCATTTGTCAAGTCCAAATTGCAAATTGTCGGAAAAATAAGGACTTACCAACGCCATCACAGACCTTCTAAGTGATCTTACACCGTTTGTGGTTTAGCGTTGCAATGGCGTCCATAATCAGGATTGCTCCACGATCGCCAATGCCTCCTGTGTGAGTCTGCCTGCGTCGCCGTGATCGGCTTCTAACCAATGCACGCCCATGTATCGCTTGAGCCATGTCCGCTGCTGTTTGGCGAAGCGTCGGGTTTGAATTTTGGTTCGTTCCTGTGCTTCGTCTAATGAGCACTTGCCCGCAAAGTGTTCCAGGACCTGTTTGTAACCAAGTGCTTCGCGTGCCTGTTTACCCAGGAGTCCGGCATCTTCGAGTCGCCGGGTCTCATCAGGTAAGGACTCCTGCCAGGGCCATATCTCTTTGTCTTCCGGCGGGTGGAACATGTACTTGACGCGCTTGTTGATCCGTTTATTGATATTGGGTACTTCCCATTTCAGACCAATGAGGATCGGGTTGTAGCGATAGCTGGTTTGACCGGGCGTGTCACTCCACTGGGCCTGCATCTGGGTGATGGTTTTACCCGTGGTATGGAAGACTTCCAATGCACGGACGAGACGTTTCTGATCGTTGATATGAATCCGCTGCGCTGCTTCTGGATCGATCTGCTGCAATTGTTCATGGAGTTGGGCGTTGGTTGATTGGGTGAGTTTCTCACGCAGATCAGTATCGGAAGAGGGGCCTTCAAACAGACCTTCGAGTAGCGCTTTGAGATACAGATTGGTCCCGCCGACAACGATAGGACGGATGTTTTGTGAGAGTAATTGTTCAATTAAAGGATTGGCAATATTAATCCAATCATTGACGCAGAAGCTCTCAGTGGGTTCAATGATGTTAATCAGATGGTGTTGAGCACGGTTTAACAGTTGCGGTTCAGGCTTGGCAGTGCCGGCATCCATGTGATGATAAATTTGCATGGAGTCGGCGCCGAGGATTTGACCGTTGAGTTGTTCAGCGAGTCTCACCGCCAATTCGCTTTTACCGCCAGCAGTCGGCCCGAGGATCACAATAGGACGCAGATCGTATGTCGTATCAGTTTGCATGGCGGGATTGTAGCGAATCAACTCAGAGTTGCTAACCATCATCAAGGTTCACTTCACACATGGTGATGCATGGGGATGAATAGAATCACTGACAACGTTGGGGAAAGAAAGTCCGCGGGTGGAGAAAAGAGTCTTTTACATTGGGGACGGCCTTGATTGAATCATTGTTTAAACACTACCACCGAATCGCACGATCCGAGCGAGGCAGCTATCGTCTGTGTCGATTGGTCAGACGCTTGCGACCTGCTACGCAATGGCGTGACCGTTTTACCACGCCCAACGGCTTTAAGCTGGATTTGAATCTGGGGGTCTACCCGGATGTCTGCATGGCATATGGTCTCTATGAACTGTCCACCGTGCGCCTGCTCAAACGCTTGCTCAAGTCCGGTGATCACGTGGTCGATGCCGGAGCCAATATTGGTTACATCACGCTCCATGCTGCTCGGTACGTAGGCAAGACCGGGAAGGTGGATGCCTTTGAGCCGCAGCCTGAAAATTTCAATCGCCTCAAGCAACACCTGCTTATCAATGACCTGCAGGATCGTGTCACTACGTTGCCATACGCGCTGTCGGATCATCAAGGCAGTGTGCCGATTTACCATTGGCCCGAAGATGATTTGGAGCATAACCACGGTTGCGCTTCTCTGTTCACCGATCACTCCGAGTCTGCCCAATGCGAGCCTGTGGAATGTCGGACGCTTGATGAACTCTTGGACGGTCAAATCCCACGCCTGATCAAAATGGATATCGAAGGTGCCGAGCCGATGATGGTCGAAGGCATGTTTCAGACATTAATCGCACCGACCCCGCCAATCATCATCGGCGAACTCAATCCCACTCAGGCTAGAGTCGCAGGCTTTGCACCTCATGAATGGATTGCACGGATACTGGATATTCAACCGGCATACAAGGTCTACACCATAGGCAGTCGAATCCGCAAACGTCACCCCAACGCTCTATCAGGTCTTGGGCAGATGAATTTGATGTTGAAAGTATAAACGCCCATAAATAATCTCAGATCGATTACCTATGGTTTGACACTGATCTGCATCTTTTAAAATGGTTATACCATTGCAGACATATCTACATTCCTAATCAGGGGGACGGAAAACAAAGAAATGCAGCAATTAGCTGTTTAAGGATTAATTTAGAATGTCCCCTTTGCTTGCTTTTCTACCGTTATCCAAGCGGTCAGCAAATTGGGGCGCGATCTCAGATTTGAGGGCGTTCAATGCTTCAGCGGCCATGGTTTTAATAAAGTCGTTGTCCTTTTCGTCAAACAATTCTTGCCACGCCGGTGTAGCCATTGGACGCCAATATCCCGGTACGATTGCGGTTGATTCCGGCCGTATCTTCGTCACGCGCGACCAACGACTTTGCCACGCCGTTCGCAACGGTCGAGGTAGCAACGGCTCTTTATAAAGAGGAGTCAAATCGAGAAACTCCGCCAATCTCGCAATCACCGACTTGGGATTACTGATAATTTCGTCGAAATAAACTGGTAGCAGATTGGGGTGACTGAGCCATTGCTTGATATTCTCATTCCACCACTGCGGTATGTTCATACCGCAATGTTCATATCGAAGAAAATCTGACGGATTAAGATCGTCCGTTCCGGGAACCAACCCTTGGCGTGCCATGTAAAGAGAACTCAGTGCCGAGCGTACATCACGAAAAACATACACAAACCTGCCTCGTTCATTGATCCAGTCGATCCAATGGGTAAATGGATCGACAAGACTTTTAAAGCCTGGAAAAAAATGTGTTTTAAGAATAGGACGCCCCGTGCGTACTCGCATTCGCCGGGCCACAGCTTCCTCGTCACATGGATCGTGCTTGCTAACAAGGCCTTCGATTGGAACGTAAAGATGATCGTTCCGCTCAAGCAGATATTTCCACGGCCGGGTCTCATGGAACTGCTTCCGGATAAGATCAATGGTCAAATGTGTACCCGACCGAGGAAAACTGCAGACAATAATCGGATCCCCAATATTGCAAAAACGCTGGTGCATGCGCCCCCCGTTTACTGATAGAGAATTTGATTCTATGCGAGCCAGAGCCAAGGGCTTGGGAGATGAGGGATTCGGTGGACGGGGAAACGACAGGGGTACCCCGTCCTGCTAGTTAGCATGTGATTCGTCTCGTTCACCGTTAGAACCCTCGGAACTGTCGCAGGTGTTTACGCACGGAGACCACCCCCGAACCAACCCAGAATCGATACAGTTAGTATGATAGCCAATATTGCTTGGGAAAAAAGTGTCATGGGACTTTTTTTAGCCACCATGTCTGTAAGGTCTACACCATTGGCAGTCTCATTCGCAAACGAAAGCTAATTGATCTGTCCGGACTATCTCAGATGAATTTAATCTTGAAGGTCTAAACGCATGAACGTATTGTGTCGCGTAACCAAAGCAGTGCTTTTAATCACTCTCTTTTTCAATGGACTTGCTGTGGCAAAATCCCCCACATTCCCAAACACTCATCGCATTCAACCCGACACGCAAAATCCTGCCTATTGGCAATACAAACAAAAGCCCATCGTCCTCATCGGCGGGGCAGTCGAAGACAACCTCTTTCAAATTGACAATCTTCGCCAACACCTTCAATTACTCAAAGACTCCGGCGGTAACTACATCCGATGCACCATGAGTGATCGTGATCCGGGAAACAGCAGGGCGTTTCACCAACGCGACGATGGTAAATTCGACTTGACCCAACCCGGCAAGGAATACTGGAACCGCTTTGCCAACCTGCTTAAATGGACGGCTGAATTGGACATCATCGTTCAGATTGAAGTCTGGGATCGCTTTGATCATTCACGCGAGCCCTGGGAGTCCGATCCTTACAATCCTGCAAACAATATCAACTACAGCTTTGAGCAGTCAGGCTTCAAACCCCAATACAAAAACCACCCTGGCAAGAACGACCAACCCTTCTTTTTCACGGTACCTGCGTTGGAGAACAACACCACTGTCCTGCCATACCAACAGCAGTTTGTAGACCGCCTGCTTGAACATACTTTCGCCTACGGCCATGTCCTTTACTGCATGGACAACGAAACCAAAGGTAAGTCCGAATGGGGGGCTTATTGGGCAACCTATATCCGCGATAAAGCAAAGCAATCAGGTGTCGCCGTTCAACTCACCGAAATGTGGGATGCCCATGACATTAACCGCAAAGAACACCGTCAAACCTGGGAGCATCCCGAGTTGTATGACTTCTGTGATATCTCCCAAAACAATCACAACTCCGGCCAGAAACACTGGGACAATATCATCAAATTTTTTGATACCGTCCGGAAAGCCCAACGTGTCTGTCCAATTAATACTGTGAAAATTTACGGCTCAGACACCGGGCGGTATGGAACAGCAATGGATGCCCAACAACGTTTCTGGCGGAACCTTTTCGCAGGCATCGCAGCCACACGCTTTCACCGTCCCAAAACTGGTATCGGATTAAGCCAACTCGCTCAGCAGAATCTCAAGTCCGCCCGGATGTGGATTGATGCAGTGAACCCGATAGCCTGCAAACCTGCCAACGATTTACTCCTTGACCGCAAGGAAAATCAAGCCTATTGCACTGCCGATGAGGGGCGCGTGTATTCGGTGTACTTCCCAACAAACGGATCAGTGATTTTGCAATTACCAGCAAAAGCCAAGCAGGATCAATGGACACTACGTTGGCTGGATATTCAATCCTCACAATGGTCCAAACCAATATCTGTCCACCATGAAAACCAACAGCTCAATCTCACAACCCCCAATCAAGCTGGAAGCTGCATCGCAGTCGTTCAACGTTCCGGCATTGTGAATCGGAATTGAAACCGCCAGCAATCAGAAAAAATTGAATGTCCCTTTTCTGTTCCCTTTTCTGTTCCTTGATTATTTGAATGTTGACGTGTATTGAACTTGGGTGATTGTTAATCATGAGGATAAATTAATGAGAGAATTCTCTTGTATGTGTATATTGTTCTTGTATTGCGTGACGTTTTGTCAGGCAGGAGAATCTCAGTTTCGGGAGTTGTTTGGGAAAGCAACTTCAATTGTTGAAAGCGATGATAAAATTGTAGTTAACAATATTAAGTGGCCACGTTACATTGTTGTATATTTTGATGATTTCCAAAAGGACGAGTTTTGTAGATTTCAGGCAGTTGTGATTCCTGGGGGAAATTTTTATTATGTTGCAGATCGCTTTTTAACGATTGGTAACATGAAATGCCTCTTGCAGAACCTTCAGGAATCGAAATGGAATAAGAAGTTTGCTAGTAAGTTTTGGGGATATTACCGCGAATTATTGAGTGTTTACGTGCCTGACGGCTTGGTCTTTTCGAATTATATCAATGATGATAAAAAGCCATTTATGCCCATGGGGCAGTCAAATGTTGTATTGTTTGAAAGTATAGCATATCGCGTTACAGGCATGCCTTTTACTGTTTTGGATAAAAAACAGTTTTTGGAATGCCTAGCATACTTTAATAGAGAAAAATATACCTTTAGATCATCTCCAATTATGGGGGATTTGGAAAGTTCTATTAAAACGTTTGGCAATACGGATGTTTCAGAGTTGCCATTTTGTTCTGGTTCTGAATTAATTCTTAAAAATACTCTTGCTAAGACGCCATTTTATTCTGGAATTCGAACACTTAAAGGAGAGTTTGTAAAAGCTAATAACACAGATGCTCTCAGCGGATACCCATTTTATGATTATGTTGGCTCAGCAGCTTTAATTTTGCCTGTTTTAAATATTGCACCTCAAAGTGAAGTCTTATTTGATTTTGAGAATAATCACAAGATACCTCATCGCGTAAAGGGGGTGTTTGAAGATGATCTTCCAATGAAGAAGCGAAGAAAAGAAACTGGGATAGAAAATTTGTCAAGGATCGGAAAAGGGGATATTCTGAATTAATTCTATAATGTAGAGTATCCCCCTTTGTTGTTTTAATTAATAACTGGAATTTAATGATGAATCTTACATTCAGTTATAGATATAGTCGTAGTTATTATGCTTTTTCTGCATCAATAAAAACATTTCTTACACGAGATTATTGGAGACAGTTCTTTGCAATGGCTACTGTTATTCTTTTTTCTGGAGGGTTAGTTTTTATTGTTAAATCTGATGCAAGTGACAATTTGGATTTCAATTTTATGATGGTCTGCAGTTTGTTTTGTAATGGTGTGTTTATTGCTTTATTAGTACCGTTCTTTCAGCGATTTGTTATCAATTTTCATAGAGCTGGAAGTGGTTGCGGCGAAAGTAAGGAAAAGATTTTGAATTACGATTGCGAAATAACTGAAGATTGTTTTTCTCTGAGGTCTTGGGGAGGGGAATATGAGTTTAGAGTGCGTGGAAATATTAATATTGTTGAAACATTAGGCGAGTGGTGTGTTTGTAAAGAAGGGTGTGCAGTTTATAGTTTATGTAAAAAGCATTTGGATAAGGAGATTAATATGAAAATTAAAGACTTTTTAAAAGAAGGGGAGAGAGCCGCAAAAGGTTCCTGACATGCTCTGTAGAGAAGCTTGGATTCTGAATGAATCAAGAGTTTTGGTTTAATGGGCAACCCCTGAAAATAGGTGGAATTTTCAACGTGCTTTTCTGCAATATCACTCAACAGTAAAGGTTTTCTATAGAGCAGGATACTCTACTTTTTCTGATCTATTGGCGGCGAGTTCAATCCCTAGATAGTTCATCACAACGATCTGTGGTGATGGCGTCGAGACCTATTTGCTGAGCATACTTCCATTGTCTTGGATGGTTGAAGGTGTAACACCATGCTTCGAGATTATTTTTGTGCAGCAGTTGGATATTCTCTGCGGTGATTTCGTCGTTCCAATGCACAGCAAAGCAGCCCATGTTTTTGACTTTGGGGATGATGTTGGGATTCATCTTCCCGCCACCGATTGCAGCCAACTTAACGTCGGGATTTTTGATATGCAGTTGATGGAGGAATATCCAGTCAAAGGATTGGACGACATATTGTGATGACTCGGTGAACAGGGACATGGCATCGAGCAATTGATCGACTGTGCCGGTCTTGTGTTCGAGCATGAGGATCGGTCGGTTGGGGGTTTGATCCAAGGTGTTGAATAGGTTGATGACTTCTTTGAGTGTAGCCATAGGCGTGTTGGCTAATTGTCTGGACTTCCAACTGCCAAAGTCGACAGACTGTAATTGGGCAAGTGTCAAAGTCTCTATCGGTTTGTCGCGCAGGTCTGGATGCTTGCCATTGAGATAGCGATTGAGTGTTTCATCATGGATGCAGACCAGATGCCCATCGGCAGTGGTACGAAAGTCCAGTTCGACATAGTCGGGTTGGTGTTTGATTGCTGCTTTAAATGAGATGATTGTGTTTTCTGGATACTGCCAGGCCAGGCCGCGATGGGCGGTGATCTTGGGACGGTTACCATTTAATTGTTTGAGTTGTAATGCTGAAGCGCTGCTGAGACTTTGTCTGTAATGGGTTGGTAGCATTGCCATATTCAGACTCGTATCTATGAGAGTGATTAGTAGAAATACCAGTATTGCTATGCTGATAAAATAAACAAGTAAAAATTGAATGGGTTTACGTTTGAGGCTGATAGGTCGCTTCTGAAAACCAAGTCGACCGCGATTAATATTGCGCACAAAGTGGATGTAAAACACTGCGTAGAGCAAGGTGAAACTCAGGGAAATAAACATATGTTGATTTTACGGGAATGATGACAGGATCACACGCGGTCTTTGTGTTGGTATTGGCGTTTGACCTTGAAGGCTCGGTTGCCTTTGTGTTGACCGATGTGGCCGATGTATTTGCGTTTGCCGCCGACGCAGAGAGTCAGCGGGCCGGAGGCAGGTTTTTCAGTGACGATCAGGTCGCCGGGTTGAAGGTTCATCAGGTCCGACATCTTGATGGTGGTTTCAGCCAGCAATGTAGAGACGGTGAGCTTGGCCACATCCAACTGCTTGGAGAGTCGGCTGACGATGCTTGCGTCCTGACGGTTTCGTTTGTACTGAGCCCAGGTCTGGTTGGAGAGTTTTTCCATCACCGGTTCGATGACGTTGTAGGGGATGCACAAACTGGCGGTCCCGGCACGGCCACCCATCTTGATTTCAAAGCCCACCACCACGACCACTTCATTGGGTGGAACAATCTGGACCAGTTGCGGGTTGGATTCAATGTCCTCGTGGGACACGGAGAGTTTGGTGATTGATTCCCAGGCTTCTTCCAAGGCGATCATGCCTTTGTTGGTCACCTTTTGAACCAGTCGCTGCTCAATGGCAGTCAATGGACGTTGCGGAATGAACAGGTCAGCATTGGAACCACCCAGCAAGCGGTCAATGATCGGATACACGATCAGTGGCGAAAGCTCCAGGCAGATATTGCCATCAAGTGGTTCGACTGCCAGCAGATTGAAACAGGTTGGATTAGGCAGACTATGCGTAAATTCACTGAAGGTCATTTGCTCAATGTTGGCAACCTTGACCTCGACAATGGTTCGCATAAAGCCCGAAAGTCCGGCGCCAAAGGCTCGGGCAAACCCTTCATGCAACGTCTCCAAGGCACGCATCTGGTCTTTACTGACACGTTCGGGACGCTTAAAGTCATATGGCCGAATTTCGGCGTCATACAGATATCGACCGCGTTTAACCGATGTGAAAACAAAGTCCGGCGCATCGCTCTCCGTTGTGCTGACATCACCACCATCAACGGCGGCTAGCAGGGCATCAACTTCTGATTGGTCAAGAATTTCGGCCATGGGGCAATTGTCTGTCCAAAAATAGGTCTATGACTTGATACAGTTATCGGCACATTATGCCTTGGGGCTTCAAATTACGGGATTGAGTATGTTTAAACAAGTTGGAAAAATCGCAGCAACGGCTTTACGCCCAGCGTCACGGAGACACGGTGTTGAGGCCAGTCGTCTGAATGTATTGGTCGGACACCGATATCGTGTTTTGATAGCCATGGTGCTGATTCTTTTAAGCTTGACGCCACAGTCTGTCATGGCGCAGGATCTTTTTGCCCCGCCCTCACCGGTGAAGGTCTCCGTGGTGAGTATGGTTGACCAGACCACGCCTGATGGGAAGTTTGTCTTGGCTGTGACAATGGATATCCAAAAGCCCTGGCATGTCAACGGTTCGAAAGATCAAATTCCAGAGGTGTTGAATTACCTGATCCCAACGCAGATCACGATTCCCGACAAGCCGGATTGGTTAGCCGTTGGAAGGATGCAATTGCCCAAGACGCATGTTTTGCCGGTGACTTATACAGGGACGCCGGTTGATTTACCGGTGTTTGAAGGCAAAGTATCGTTTTTTGTGCCGATTTGGGTAAAAAAGGATACAAAAGCGGGTCAATACACCATTCCGGTCCAAATTCGCTACCAGACTTGTGATGATAAGAGTTGTCTGGCTCCCAAAACCGAGTCATTTGAGGTCTTAGTGAAAGTGGGTGACAAGCAGATTTTTGCTCCCGCGATGGTGTTGGAACAATTCAATGAATTTGACACCGCAGCACTGGATGACTTTACGGAGTCGTCAGGTAATCTTGGAGAGTCCGGTAGCGACTCGGTGGTGTTTGATGCCTTTGGATTGTCGTTTTCGTTGGATGGTTCGGGACTCGGGGGCATGTTGGGATTGCTGTTGATGGCAATGGTCGGAGGCGCTTTGCTGAATCTGACACCCTGCGTTTTGCCGGTGATCCCGTTAAAGATCATGCTGCTTCATAAGTCCGCCGGAACTCGTGGCAAGGGCATGCTTCTGGGACTGTTCATGTCACTTGGCGTGATGGGATTCTGGCTTGCACTTGGGATTGCCATCGCTGGTATTTCGGACTTTTCGCAAGTCAATCAGCTTTTTCAATATCCGCTGTTTAACATGGGCATGGGGATTTTGATCTGCCTGCTTGCCATTGGGATGTGCGGTCTGTTTTCCGTAAAGCTGCCCAACTCGGTTTACAATGTGACGCCTAAGCACGATACGTTTACCGGGTCGGTTCTCTTTGGGATCATGACGGCTGTTTTGAGTACGCCTTGTACCGGCCCGTTTATGGGAGCCGCTGCGGCATGGTCGGCCACGCAACCGGCGCTGGTGACTGTCGCGATTTTTGCAGCCATTGGTGCAGGTATGGCGATCCCGTATTTGATCCTCAGCGCCTTCCCGGCGTTGGCAAAGAAAATGCCATCCGCTGGTCCGGCAAGCGTCTTGGTCAAGCAGTTTCTGGGCTTGTGTCTACTGGCGGCAGGTTCGTATTTCCTGGGCGTCGGTTTGAACGGTCTGTTGACTCAACCACCCGACGAACCAGGACTCTGGCATTGGTGGATGGTCTGCGGCATTCTCGCATTGGCTGGATACTGGATGGCGTACCGATCCATTAAACTTGGCGGTAAACGTCCCGCGGCAATTACCTGGGCCATCATCGGTTTGTTGATCACAGTCGGTAGTCTGAACATGGGACGATCACTGACCGCCAAAGGGCCGATTGATTGGGTGATGTACACGCCAGATCGCATGGCTCAAGCACAGCGTCAAGGCAAAGTCGTACTTGTGGATTTCACCGCACAATGGTGTTTGAACTGTCAGGTTCTGGAACATCAGGTTTTGTATTCCGAGAAAATTGTCGATTTTCTTACATCCGACCGGATCGTCCCCATGAAAGTTGATCTGACAAGTGCCAATCCAGACGGGGCGGACTTGCTTCAACAAGCCGGACGTGTAACCATACCTTTGCTGGTCATTTATGATGCGGATGGCCAGGAACGTTTCAAGTCCGACAGTTATACCGTCGGGCAAGTGTCCCAGATTCTTGAGCAGTTAACCGGGTCTGATCCCGCGCATTAGGCAAGCTGGTGCAAATCCAGCTTGACGAAACGGTTCAAACCTAGGACACTTACATCCTTACAGGGATGTATAACCTGTTTCCCACGCATTAAGGAGTCGGTTTATGGCGCGCGCAGGTGGCGGTTCCAATGGTTCTCTTTGGGCTGCGGTACTGTTGGGTATTGCTTTTTTGACCAGCCTGGTCTTTGCAATCCTGTTCTATACCAAGATTGAAGTCGCAGAGCAGAAAGCCAATAACGCTATTGTGCAACTCGATCAATTTGCCAGAGCTTCAGAACGCACTGGCAACGATTTGATCACTGATAAGTTGCGCAATCAAAGCGAATCTGTGGTTGGCCAACTCCTCAGTGAAAACAGCAAGCTCAAGCAGATCATCACCGGTGTGACTGAAAGTCCCATCGAAGGGATCAATCAACAGCTCCAGAGCATGAACGTAACGACGTTGATTCCAGAAGTTCAGCGTATGCGAACCGAAGAGCAGTCAACACGTGAAGAAATCGAATCACTGACGAAGAAAACACAGTTAGCTGAAAAGCGAGCCAGTGATGCCGAGACCGCCAAGAACCGCGTGGAAACCGAGTATCGCAATTCCGTTGATAAGCTCAAAGCGCAGTTGACCAAGCTTGAGAATGATTACGACAATTTCCAGAAAAAAGCAGACCGCGAACAAAAGTCCATCGCGTCGCAGCTTTCAAAGGTGCGTGATCAGTTCAAAGACCAGAATGCCAAATACGCAAGCACTGAAAATCAGCTCAAGTCTGAAATTGATGTTTACAAGCAGCGCATCGCCAGACTTGAAAGCCAGCACTCCGGCCGTGTGAGTCAAGAAGCCAATATTGATCCGTCTACTCTTGTCGATGGCAAGATCGCTTCGGTTCTCACCGAGCAGAATGCCGTTTACATTGACCTTGGCCAGCAAAGTCACGTCATCCCAGGGATGACCTTTGAAATCTACGATCCCAAAGTCGGTGTCGTCAAAGACAGTGAAGGCAATTACAGCGGTAAGGCCACCATTGAGATTATCAACGTCTTTGAAACCACCTCGGTTGCTCGCGTGGTTCGCATCCCGCGTAATGCTGAAATCTTCCCCGGTGACCTGATTGCCAACCTGATTTACGATCCTGAATTGAAGTTCAAGTTCTTTGTCTATGGCGAATTTGATCTGGATAAAATCGGGCAGTTGTCTGTCACCGATCGCCGCCGTGTTGAGAACATGATCATCAAGTGGGGCGGTTTACTCGTTTCTGACGCATCACAGCAGGGTGATAATCCCAAGCTTAATTACGATGTGGACTTCCTGGTTCTGGGGCAGGAACCTGAGTTCCCCACGCCACCGTCAGAAGACGAAGTGGATCCCACCGCGATCGAACGTCACGCCAAAGCCATGAAGCGATACGAAGCTTATTTCGGACTCGTCAAGCAAGGCAAAGAACTGTCGATCCCGATCCTTAATCAGAATCGTTTCCTGTCGATGGTTGGCTACTACAAACGCTGAATACAATTTTGCGTTTGGGGACGAATACCACAGTCATTTAGGCTGAATTGACAAGTTTCAGCTTGCATAAGGCCTTCTATTTGACTCGTTGGTTCTGCAGTTAAGACATCAATCTGGAGTTTGTAAACAACCATGGCCAAGCCCAAGACCAAGGCCGCGATGTGGTCGCAATATCTTGCTATCCGGGCGGCGGAAACGGCCTTGTGCATCTGGCCTCACAGTTCCAATATGCGCTTTGGCGCAGGGCTGGGGCGACTGGTCTGCCAAATCGACAAAAAGCACCGCAATCGCATTATCCATAACCTGAGATTTTCATTCCCCGGTCAATCCGAATCCTATTATCAGGACATCGCTCAACGAACGTTTGAACACCTTCTTAAACTCTTCGTCGAGATTCTCCATTCCCCAAGACTCTTGCACCACGATTCATGGGGAGACCTTGCCCAGATCAAAGCTCCCTCCATTGCGCCAGCTGTGGAACTTCTCAACAGTGGCAAGCCCGTGATCATGCTCACCGGACACTTCGGCAACTGGGAGGTCATGGGGACCCTGATGGGACTGATGGGCTACGACATGGATGCCATCGCTCGTCCATTGGATAATCCATTGGTTGATGACTGGATGAGGGGTGTCCGTGAAAAACGGGGGCTTCGTGTCATCACCAAATGGGATGCGACGGATCGTATGATCGAGGTGTTGGACAACGGCGGGGCATTGGGATTCATTGCCGACCAAAACGCAGGCGACCGTGGCATCTTCGTTCCGTTTTTCGGCAAATTAGCCAGCACCTACAAATCCATTGGCCTGCTGGCGATCCAAAAAAACGTTCCGATCGTCTGTGGTTATGCCAAGCGAGTGAATGATGCGATGGGCTATGAAATTGGTGCCACTGACATCATTTATCCTGAGGATTGGAAGAAGCACGACGATCAACTGTATTACGTTACCGCAAGGTACATGCGAGCCATCGAGATGATGGTGCGACTGGCGCCGGAGCAATATTTTTGGATGCACAGACGTTGGAAGAGCAGACCCAGACATGAACGTTTAGGCAAGCCGTTCCCATCAGGATTGCGTCGAAGTCTCCAGGACCTGCCATGGATGACAGACGAATTGTTTGAGAATGTAATGCAACCCATGCCCGATGCCGTGGGGTAAAGCAAACAGACTGTTCGCCGTTAGACATTTAGAATCAAGCATGACGCCAATCCTTGATATTGAACTGTGATGCGAACCTTCGAGTCTGGTTGGCTTGGCTTTACACTAACCCCTTATTCAGAGATAATAAGGTTCCCACCTGAAACCTACCTTGATAACCGAGTAAATACATGATGGACAGCAACATGCCTTCTGATACCACCGAATTGAGATTACAAGACCGCACGATTCTGATCGTTGATGATGATCGTGAAGTCCAGGAAAGTATAGATCAAGCCCTGCAAGCCGAAGGCGCTTTGACACAGGTTTGCGGTGATGGCAATTCAGCTGTCCGCATTTGTGAAACCGACCCGCCGCAGCTGGTTGTGCTTGACATGATGCTGCCTAAGCGCAGTGGTTTTCTGGTGGTCGAAAAAATCAAGCAGATTGAAAACCCACCCCGTATCATCATGGTGACCGCCAATGAAGGCAAACGTCATCAGCAGTATGCCATGGGACTGGGTGTGGATGGTTATCTGCTTAAACCTGTGCGTCTTGAACGACTGATCACCATGGCACAGGAAATGTTGGCCAAGGACGATGATACCAATTCAGACACGGACATCGAGTCTGATGAAGCTTGAAATTCTAAGTGATTTAAAACAGTCTGCTTAGACACAACATGACGTCGCTTGATACTTTGCATCACCCGTCGGACACCTTATACTTGTAACGCCTGCATAATGGTTTCCGGACAATGACTTGAGGAGCTTGATCCTGATGGGATTACGCCAAATGTTCAATAGACACCTTCCTCTTTGGGCAACTTGCCTGATGCTTGTGACAGCCACTTCGTCTGTCATGGCTACCCAAGTGCAATTGACGCTCAAGAATGGCAAAGTCATCAGCGGTGAACTCGTCTCTCAGAACAGTACAACGGTTATCCTGAAAGTCGTCGGGATTGAAACGCGATACGATCGCAATACCATCGACAAGTTCGAGGAAATTCTCACCCCGACGCAGGAGTATGAAAACCGTCGTGCCAAGCTCAAAGATGATGACTTGGAAGGCCGATACAAACTCGCTTCATGGTTGTATGAAGAAGAAGCCTACAATCAAGCTGAAAAAGAATTGATATCACTTAATAAAGATTTCCCGCAGGACACTCGGGTTCCATTGCTTCTTAAAATTGTCCGTAGTAAACGCAGACTCAAAACAGACAGTGGTAGTAATGATCGGGTGGTCACCACACCCACACGCCCCAAGACTGTTGTTACACCGGCCCCTAAGATCACGACAAATAATCCGCCCACCAAGCCATCTAATAACGAACCTGCATACGCGACACCATTGGTGCCAGAGGGGACAGAGTTGCTGACCCAAGAGCAGATTGATGTGCTCAAGGTGTATGAAGTTAATTTGAACTACCGCCCACGTGTGGTGTTTAAACGTTCTGATCTTGAAGAGTTTCTTACAAAATATGTCGGTAAGGAAAATATTCCAAGCACCCGGTCACAACGCGACCGCTTCCTGAATCGGCTCGAAGGTTACCAGCAACTTGATATTATGTTCAAAGTCAAGGCTCGAGAATTTTACTCCAAGGCACAAATTCCCAAAGATCCTGAAGTCTTCAAGGAATTCAAGACGTTGCACCGGACCTATATTCTTAACCGCTGTGCCACATCCGAGTGTCATGGCGGAGATGAAGCCCGTGGGATTTTCTTGTTTAACAGACGCCCAGGTGCAACACCAGATCAAATCGTCTACACCAACTTCTATATTTTAAATAATTACTCAGCGACCAAGGATGGACAACAGTACGACATGATTGATCGTGCGTCTCCTGAACGTTCATTGTTATTACAGTTTGGCATGATGTCGCAAGATACTGTTTTCCCACATCCACCTGTGCGAGGTTTAAAACCCGCATTTTTACGGGGCGCAGAAGACCGCCAATACAACACTATTCGCCGGTGGATTCAGAGTCTATTTAGCCCAACTCCTGATTATGGGATTGACTATAAAGTTTCCAACACAACACCGGTTATTCAACCCGCTATCACACCCGGTCAATGACACACAACAGGACATCATCCTCAGCAGATTAGGAACGACACGTGAGAATTATCAGCCTACTCCTAACCACCATCCTGTTGATCGCAGTCGGATGTGATCAAGAATCGTCACGCCAAACACAAGGTCAGGAACAGTTCGAAGAAGTTCTGACCGCACTGCGTGAAGTGGAACTGGGGTTTGTCACCGCATCTGAAGAAGAAGTCGCAGCAGGCGCAAAAGGTGAAGAGCTTCAAACGCATCGTGAACCGATGGGGACTTTTCGACAGAAGCAACTTGTGAAAACCTTTGAGCTTTTGCAACCCATACTCACCAACGGTACAGCTGATCAAAAAGTCGATGCCCAACGGATTGCCGCAGATATTTACACATCATCCGCACGCTACCAGATGAGAGAGTTGGTCGATCAATGGACAGCATTATCAGAACGATCCGTGGTGATGATGAGTTACATGGTTGCAGTAGGACGCAGTCAGTCGCTGGCTCAGAATTCATTGATTGACGATGAAAAGCTCATCAGTCAGATCAAGAAAACATTGCGCGATACCACTGTTCAACTCGACAAACGAGAAAAAGATGCAACGTTGGTTGATGCCAAGGCCAAGGAACATCAGAAAACCATGGCAGGCCTCAAGACGCAAATCGACGAACTTAACAAGCAGGCTCAAGACCTTAAGGCCAAAGCTTTTGTTGCCACAGGTAAAGCAAAATACAAGCTCTTGGATGATTCTTCTGCTGTTGCAAGGCAAGCTGCGATCCTGGATGCTCGACGTCAGGTTGAACAGGCCCAGCTCGCTAATGTTAACGCCCAACGTCTGATGCTTACTGAGCAGATTGACTTCACCTTGGAATTCATGGACTCACTTGAACGCCAGATTGAAGAAGCCACCAAGCGTGAAAAAAATAATAGTGAACAACAACTTCGCTACAAGCAGCACCTTGTTGATACCGAAAACCAATTCATGGACGAATTCAACGATATTGCTGAACGCTTTTCCAACAGTGTGTATCCATATTTCGCTAAAATCAACGGCGAAATGGACCAGGCCATGACCATGCTTGCCAATGCTCATAAAACTGCAACAGGTGACCGCCAGCAAATGCTCGAAATCGAAATCCTGGCCAAGCAGGTTGCCGCGCTGAATATGAAGACCACCATGTCGATGATTATGCAGGATGTAGGCAACAAGTACCAAAGTGTGCTGACCCGTGCGACCAATGGTCGGCATAAAATCATGGCAGATCGTCGTGCCACCTTCGAATCCGCTTATCAGGATTTGCAACGTAAACAGATGGTCATCAATCAGGAATCACAGGCATTACTCGAAACCGCACGTCAGCAGGCCATGACTGCAGTTAACCTGGTTGCCGAAAACGGTCAACTCACTCGCCTTGCAAATAATCACCGCAGTACCGACATGGAAAAACTCTCCCAGGCAACTCAAGACCTCAACAGCATGCTGGATATCTACGCCAAACGCATCACGGATTTTCGTCTTAACTGAGTTTATTAGCTGATTTGATCTCTTGCTGATTAGTTTTTACCGCAGAGGCACAGAGAACTCAGAGATAAGAGAGTTGAAAAAAATCGTTATCAATACGGTGAAGATACACTGAATAATTTTTTCTCAATCGGATTATTTCATTTGGTATTGGGTAAGGCTTTAAATGAAAATCAAAGAAATCATCCAGATTTTTCTTGTTTTCATCGCCTTTGAATTTCTGATGAATTTGCCTTTCATCCTAATTTTGCTATTTATTATGCGTTATAAAATGAATAGCTCTTGGGAGTATGCTGTTATTAGCAGTGTAATTGGTGGGTGGATTTGTGGGCAAGCAATCTATGGAACAATAGACTTGTTTCTACCGGATAAAAAACGCCTACGCAAAAAAAGATATGCTAAAAGACAGAAGATTTAACAAGATTAATCAATCGTCAGTAAGTTACAGATTGATTGTATTAAAATGAAAAACTCTCTTAACTCTGAGTTCTCTGTGTCTCTGCGGTAAAAAAGACTATTCACTCATCTGCAATCCTGCCAAGGCTGAACCGACGTCTTGGGTGAATGTAAAGACCTTATCCAAGCCGGTGGTCAGAAACAATGCCCAGAGCTGATCATTGGGTGTAGCAAGTCTGAGTTTACGATCGCGGGTGATAGCGATTTTGCGAACACGCAATAGTTGAGAGAGATGTGAACTGACCATATGTTTAACATTGACCAGATCAATGACGACATGTGGCATCTGCTCGGTCGATTCAAGCGACTGGAACAATTGATCCAACTCCTCGGTCAGACTCATTTGATCTGCCTGAAGTTGGGCGACCCATATGTCTTGGGACCAGTGTTGAATCGGTGGCATGAACGACCATCTCTCTAAAACATGCGTTGCTTGTTGCAAGACAAATCCATGATCAACAATGTTCCCTGAGCTTAAAGCCTGTGGGACTTTAGTCCCCTGGATGAATCCCCGGGAGCTAATTGGTGAACAATTACCCGCCGCGAGAAAAGTCCATTGACGTTTCCCACGGTGGGTTTTGATTTGTAGCCCGATATCCTGCGGTATTATTCACCCGCATCGTCTGCGGAATCTTGTGTGTTCTCTGCAGTAGATTCGTTGGTTTCTACTGGTTGAGGTTGATCTGCATCTGTGTCATTATCAGTGTTTTCAGCATCAACACCTTCATCAGCAATCCGTGCGACACTGGCCAGTTTATCTTCCTTGGTCAGATTGATCACACGGACACCTTGGGTGCCACGGCCGGTTTGGCGGACGGTGTTGGTGGAGATGCGGACGATCATGCCGTTGTAGCTGATGAGCATCAGGTCTCCGCTGCCATCGACTGACAGCAGTGAGACAACTTTGCCATTGCGGGCAGACGTTTTGATGTCCCGTCGACCTTTACCGCCACGTCCCTGGGTTCGAGTTGAACCGTCTTCGGATTTGACAAGATATTCGTCGAGAGCTGTGCGTTTGCCATAGCCGTTTTCAGTCACGGTTAGCAGTTCCGCAGTGTCATCAATCAGACAACGAACCATGCCCACGACTTGATCTTCGGATGCCAGGTCAATGCCTTTGACGCCCGATGCCGAACGTCCCATCATGCGCGAGTCATTTTCATCAAAGCGGATGGCCATACCGTTGGCTGTGCCAAGGAGGATGTGGTCATTGCCACTCGTCCAGGTCACATCAATGAGTTCATCACCTTCACGTAAGCCGATGGCAATGAGGCCTGAACGATTGACGTTGCGATACTCACTAAGTGCGGTGCGCTTGATTCGACCTTGCCGTGTAGCAAAGACCAGGAAGGCTTCTTCGCGTTCAAAATCTTCAATCGGCATGAAGCGACAAATGCGTTCGCCATCCTGCAAAGCAAGAAGATTGATAATGGCACGACCACGCGTGGTGCGACCACCTTCGGGAATTTCGTAGACCTTCATCTTGAAGACTCTGCCGGTGTTGGTAAAACACAGCAGGTCATCATGGGTCGAGGAAACGAACATCTGTTCGGTGAAGTCATCATCACGGATGTCCGCACCAATCACACCACGGCCACCACGGCCTTGCGTGCGATACTCTTCAACGGGCAGACGCTTGACGTAGCCTTGATTGGTGATCGTTACAGCGACGGTTTCTTCAGGTGTCAATGCACCAAGATCAAAGTTGCCAACTTCTTCTTCATTGAAGTTCGTGCGACGCGGGCGGGCATACTTGTCCTTGATCATCTGTGTGTCATCCAGAATGATCTGATTCACACGGGAGTCGTTGGCAAGGATGTCTTCGTAGTCGATGATTTCAGCAAGAAGCGTCGCATAGTTGGATACCAACTTGTCGATTTCCAAACCAACCAATTGAATCAATTGCAGTCGGCCAATCGCTTCAGCCTGCAGACGTGTGAGATGAATATCATTCTCGGCGGTGACTGCTTTGAGGCGATCGGGAATCTGCGGAGCGTAAGGATGATCCGCAGGGATTCTAAAACCACGCTGCATCAATTTTTCGATTGCTTCATCACGTGTTCGTGACGAGCGGATGAGTTTGATCACTTCATCAATATCACAGACTGCATAGATCAAACCTTCAATGCGATGGGCTTCCTGTTGAGCCTTACGCAGTTTGAACATGGTCCGACGACGGATCACTTCAAAGCGATGCTTGATGAACAGGGCGATCATCTCAAGCAACGTCAGTGTCCGCGGCTGGCCTTCAACCAACGCGATGTTGATGATGCTGACCGTGGATTGCAGAGGCGTGAGTTGGTAAAGCTGATTTTCGACCACATTGGGGTCAGCACCTTTTTTAAGGTGAATCACCACACGCATGCCTACGCGGTTGGAGGACTCGTCCACAATGTCAGAGATATCCGTGAGCTTGTCGTTCTTGCGACAGTCGACGATCTTGGCAATGATGCCATCGTTCTTGGCAACCTGATAGGGAATCTCTTTGATCACAATGAGATTGCGACCTGTCTTGGTTTGTTCGTGTTCAACCTTACCGCGAACAAGAATGCGACCACGCCCAGAACCGTAAGCCTGAGCCACACCACCACGACCGCAGATCGTACCTCCCGTTGGGAAGTCCGGGCCGGGGACGATTTGTAATAGTTCGCGCAGATCCAGTTCAGGATTGTGAATCACCGCGGTGATCGCATCACAGATTTCACCAAGGTTATGCGGCGGGATCGAGCATGCCATACCCACAGCAATACCAGTCGAACCGTTGACCATCAGGTTCGGGAACTTGGCAGGGAGCACCTTGGGTTCGTCGACGGTTTCATCGAAGTTGGGCTGCCAATCGACCGTGTCCATTTTCAGGTCTTCGAGCAGTTCCATGGCATGTTGATGCAGACGTGCTTCGGTGTAACGCATGGCTGCTGGCGGATCAGGATCGATTGAACCAAAGTTCCCTTGCTTATCAACAAGCAGGGCTTGGGTCTTCCATTCCTGTGCCATATTCACCAAGGTTGGATAGATCGCCTGGTCACCATGGGGGTGGTACTTCTTCATCGTCTCACCGACGATACCCGCACACTTGGCATGCTTGCGACCGGGTGAGAGATTCAGGTCATTCATTGCCACAAGGATGCGTCGCTGCGAGGGTTTGAGTCCATCACGCACGTCCGGCAATGCACGATCCACAATCGTACTCATCGCATAGGTGAGATAGCTTTCGGAAAGTTCACGGTCAATCGCCTGGTCGATAATCCGACCGGTCATGATCGGTGCTGGAATCCCACCTAAATCCTCTGTGGTATCAGGAATTTGCTCAGGTGAATTCTCGTTATTTTCAGGCGTAGGGGGCGTGGTTTCGCTCATAAATTTCAGTGCCTTAAGTCCATTTGGGCAAGGTCAGTCAAAGCGAATATTTTAACGTATTTCAAGGGATATAGCGAATAGTCAACTGGCTGAAAATGGTCGTGTCCTACACAACGTTTTTTAGCGATTTGAACAATGGTCATAACACCTGATGTCATGTGTTTAAAAATTGATTTTACGATCATGCCATGTGATGGATATGGTATTCAAAGAGCATCCGATTGTCTGAACTTAGCAGCAATTCGAGCCCCGTTTCGATTGAGACAAGATCCTGAATCCGAACTTCTTTTAAGGGTTTGGTGTCAGGTAATGGCAGTAACAGAGAATCACCGGACTTTAGATTGAGCATGGCAATAAAATGTTTGCCGCAATTGTATTGGATGATATGGGGATGCTTGGCATGAATCGGTACGGTGATCGGAGCGTCTGAGAGTGGAAAGACCAGATAGTCGCCTGTTAATTGAAATTTGCCATCAAAAAACAATTCCACATGGCCAGTCTCTAATCGCCATTGTTTTACACCATCAGAATTCTCAAGTCTGATGTCATAAAATCGATCATGTCTTCGGAACGTCCATGTGCTGTCATTCATGGCAATCAGGTATTGCCCGGTGTCTTCTTCCAAGACGCACTTTGAAAGTTCAATAACGGATTCTGATTTACCACCGGATGCAGAGATAGAAGGTCTCTTGTCTGTGGACTCCCCTGTATGGACATCAAGATAGCGATTGTTGTGAGTCACCAGCACATCACCAATAAGTTGCTTGGGCGAATCCCGAAAGCCATTGGTGTATGCCGGTATATAATCCAGCAACCGCAGGAATTTGCCACGGTATCCATTGGCATGATTGACCCATCGTATCCTGCCGTTTATCAAATCAATGCCATAGATTCCCCATAAACCGTTGGCGAAAGGGCTGTCGGATCGCCATTCAGTTTCAATGAGCATTTGATCCGTGCAATCAAAGAGCATATTGGGGCGCACAAACTGGCGATGCCACAATTCTTTGCCAGTTTCCCGTTCCAAAACAAACCGGCTGCCAATAACCCATGAGCCTTGATAGGACACGTGGCCGTAATTGGCAACCAATTGATAAGGGCATTGATAGTGCCAACGTCGTTTGATCATGTTCGTTACGATAACATCTCTGGTTTTATAACCAACACCTATCTGCGTTTATTTGTAGGTCACGTCGTACATCAAGTCGCCATCCATGTAATACCAGACCAAAGTGGGGGATGGTTTAAGACCTGGTGCGGAGATGATTGGTGGCAGGCGGTTGTCACGAGATTGAACCATACTCAGCATGGTGGTATTGCCGTTGGGGAGATCATAACGGTACAGCGATTCATCGGTGGCTGAAAAATGAGTTTGAATGCCATGAACTGTTCTTGATATGCGATAGTTCACACGCTGGAGATCTGCTCGGAGTGCAGCTGTGGTATCAGGTGTTGGTCTTTTGGATTTCTTGATCCATAGCAGACCATGTGCCAAAAAGTTCATATTCTCTGTGACCTGGCTGATAGTGTTTGGGGTCAGATCACGGGTATAGCGTTTCCATGCCACTTCAAAATCTGCAGTGAGTTGTGCAAAGCTGTTGGTCTTGAGTGAAAAGGAGTTGACGAAAGCGTCCTTGCTGTCCACGCCTTTGCTCACAGCAATGAGGTATTGGTTAAATGCAGCAAGGAGTTTGTCGTTGGAGTTAATCAGGAAATAGACCATTGACCAAGACTGATCGTATTGCAGACTGGCAAGTCCTGGTTGGTTATGAACATTCTCTGCCCAGGTTTTGTCACTCATGCCAATGAGATTCGCAAATGGCATTGTTCGTTTATTGTCGATGAAATTCTTGACCTGGTTGAGTCTGCGTGCATTGGCAACATCCAGGTGAAATCGTTTGCCAACGAGTACGCCGTCTTCGAAAAATTGTGCGATACCTTCATTGACCCAGATTGGTAGATCAGGTCCGATGTACGAAAATGCGAACTGATGAAACCCTTCGTGTTGAAGCGTTGAAAGTGTCTGGCGAACAGGGCGGTCTTTGATGTAGGTGAATAAGCCATTGACTTTGGGGTTAACTACAAACATCCCACCGGTATTCCGTGCGGGAATACCTTTGTCAGAGAGAAAACGAATGTAACCTTCCTGTGTTTCAAACAGGTACAGATTCATCCGGTCGTGTTTACCGTTTTTGGTAAGTCTTAGCTTTTCAAATCTACGCTTGTACTCGTCAAAGACCTTGTCCATGTGGCGGGAAAAATTCCGCACATGGCCAAAGGGCATGTCCGTATGAACCGTGTAGTTCTCAGAGGAGTATTGACGAAGTGGGCCTGCATGGGCATTGGGTGTGATATAAATCAGCGCGCAGAATAAGTATGCAATCACCCTTATCCACATGCTCGGACGCTTGTGGCGTTTATTTTCCTGCATAGTCAATTAGTCGGCTGATTTCGCTTCGAAGATCAGCTCGATGAACCACACGATCAACAAAACCTTTGGCAAGCAAATGCTCAGCACGCTGAAAGCCTTCAGGTAATTCTTCACGTACGGTATTGGCAATCACGCGGGGGCCGGCAAAGCCAATCAACGCCTTGGGCTCAGCAATGATCACATCACCAAGCATCGCAAAGCTGGCAGTCACACCACCAGTCGTCGGATCAGTCAGCAGGCTGATAAACAAGCCGCCAGCATCATCAAGACGTGCAAGTGCTGCGGAAGTCTTGGCCATCTGCATCAGGCTCAAAGCACCTTCCTGCATACGGGCACCGCCTGAGCAACTGGCAATGATCAACGGCAAGTTCTGATCCGCTGCCATTTCAATACTGCGGGTAATCTTTTCACCCACCACGCTACCCATGGACGCACCGCGGAAACGGAAGTCCATACAGGCAAGCATCACGCCACGGCCTTTGATAAACCCCTTGCCACAAACCAACGCATCGGCATGACCGGTCTTCTTGCGGTCGGACGCCAGGACGTCTTTGTAGGCTTTTAGGTCAGTGAAATTCAAGCTGTCAACGGGAACAAGGTTCTCCCACATCGGCTCAAAACTGTCCGGGTCGCATAACTGTCTGGCACGGGTATCAGCATCGACACGCATGTGTAAATCACACTCCGGGCAGACACTGAGATTCTGCTCCAGACTCTTGCGATAAATCATTGCTGCACAGGTCGGGCATCGTAGCCACAAACCTTCGGGGATATCGGTACGTTTACCCGTGTCCACCACGTCGTCCCATTTCCGTTGGGCTTGAGCTTTGGTGGCAGGTTGCGATTGCGTCGTGGATTTTGCCAAAAGGATCCTCCTTGTGGTGCTTTTGAACATCAGGTCGCATTATACCGGACAGAACATGATTCTGTCACGAATGGCGTTGAGCATTTATAGGGACATTGTTTTTTTAAACGAAGTGTATTGACTTGAAAATTGATTAGTGTACTATAAGTGTAGTCACTTGGATTGTGTGTTTTATTGCTCGGGGAATATTTGAAAGATATTGAAATATAAAGACATATGGCGATTGAAAACGCCTGTGGTTGTCTATTGTCAATGCCGATTGATGACTTTGTTGAAAGTTAAACGACATGTTCATTCGAATAGAAAAAGGTTCAAGTGTGCCCATCAGTCGGCAGATTGTCAGCCAGGTCCGAGCGCAATGTCTGGCTGGTACCCTTGAACCGGGCGAAAAAGTCCCATCCGTCAGAGAGTTGGCGGTGACGCTGGGAGTCAATCCCAACACCATTCTCAGAGTCTACGAAAAACTCACCGCAGAAGGATACCTTCAACGCCGACATGGCAGCGGTACCTTCATCGCTGACCAACTGCCCATGAGTCAGTTGGCATCCCAGACACATCACTTTGAAGAAGAACTCCAGCAGGTCATCCGCCATGGCCAAATGCTCGGACTTGATCAAGGAACCTTGCAGGCCATGTTCAACCGTCTGCTTAAGCAAACACATAATCTTCCGGAAGGAGAATCAGAAGAATGAGTGGTCCAATTGATATCAGTGTCCAACATTTATCCAAACACTTCGGTCGTAAACAAGTCCTCGAAGATGTCACCTTTGAAATCCAACGTGGCCAGACTTTCGCATTACTCGGTCGTAATGGGGCAGGTAAAACCACCACGCTCCGCATGCTCATGGGGCTGCTCAAACCAGACAAATCGAGCCCATCCGGGGTTAGTGGCTCCATGAGTGTGTTGGGGTTTGACCCCCGGAAGCAGGCGATCAAAGTCCGCAGTCATGTCGGCTATCTGGCAGAAGACCAGAAAATGTTCGGCTGGATGTCCGTCCGTCAGATCGTTGATTTCATGGCACCGTTCTACCCCAAGTGGGACAAAGAACTGGCCAACCGCTATCTGCAAAAGTTTGAACTCTCTGCGACCACCAAAGTCAAACATCTCTCCAAAGGCCAAGGTGTCCGTCTGGGTTTACTTTGTGCTTTGTCTCATCGCCCCCAAGTCGTCATCCTTGATGATCCAGCATTGGGACTTGATCCAATCATGCGCAAGGAATTTAATCGCGATCTGATCGTCCATCTGCAATCCGAAGGTCGCACCGTGTTTTACTCCTCGCATTTACTTTATGAAGTCGAACCCATCGCAGACGAGGTTGCCATCCTGGATCGTGGCAAAATCGTCATTCAACAGGACACCGAATCACTCCGCCGGGATGTCAAAAAAATCATCATGGACACCAAAGACTTCGACACGCATACAGAGCTGTTAAGCAAACTCGATGTCTACCGAGGCTATGGTAAAACAAATACCACCATCACCAACGCACAGCAGAGCATCGAAAAACTCCGCGATTCTGCCGTGAAATTCGAAGTCATCGACCTGAACCTCGACGAAATTTTCGAAGCCTACGTCATCGGCAGACCCGATGGGCAAGTGCACCAAACAGACGAGGAACCGCAAATGCAGGAGGCTATGTAATGAACCGGGATATCCTGCGGCAACTGGTTGTCAAGGAATTACGCGAATCCCTTTCGGGACTTGCATTGGGATTGTTTTTACTGGGGACATTCACTGCCGTAGCTGTGCAGTCACGCTTGATTCCTGATCAAATCGTGATTGTCATCCTGGCGTTGATGAGTATTGTTCTGGCGATCCTCTGGGGGATGTCGCCCATTGGTTCAGAACGTCAACAGGGGACCATGGGCATGCTTTTGTCCTTGCCCATCGCAGCGTGGCAGGTGCTGTTGGTGAAAATAGGCGTTGCTCTGGCTTGTGTGTTACTGCCCGTTTTTTTGTCATGGTGCTTGTTTACCAGTTTGGCTGGCGGACGTGAACTGGAAAACGCTTTTATCAATCAAGCCTATTTTGGCATGGGGTTGCTGAATGTCGTTTGCCTGATCTGGACAATCTGTCTGGGCATTCGACAACCCTCAGAAGCACGCGTGCTGATGGTGGTGCTTGGTGTATTCTTTGGGGGATGGGCGCTACTGGCTTTGATCAGTCAACTGCATCTTTTGCCAACTTCAAATATACGACACCTGTTTTTATTAACACCGATTGGTTTGCTCACATTCTGTATCGAGGACAGTTTTTCCGCTTATGAAAGAAACATGGTGATGCAATCAATGATTGCCAATGCGTTGGTCATTATTTTGCTATTTGTCTATGCCGGTTATCAATTGAATCGGCCCAACAGGACACGGGGGTAAATCAATGAAACTTCGAACATACAAAGCATTGTTCTGGAAAGAATGGCTCGAAGCACGTTGGGGATTGTATGTTGGCCTGATCCTGTTTCTGGCATTGCCAATCATCGAAACCGTCACCAAGTACCAGCACGTGACAGATACCTGGGTACGAGAACATGGGCGATATCAACCGTCGGCACAGTCCGAGTTGTTATATGTTGTGAATTTCTGTGGCTGCTTCTATGCATTGATACTCGCGGTAGCCATGGTTTGTCATGATATGAATACAGATGATTCGCCTGAACCATGGCGTATATTGCCAGTCAAGAGCAGTACTTTTATCAGCATGAAATTTTTCGTGGGTTTGATGGTTCTGCTGTCGGTATGGCTTCTGGTAATGGGTTTTGATGCCATCATGATGGTCAGTGTCCAAATAATAGGCACCAGCAGTTTTACTCATGCGTTGATTTATAGTCTGAATCGTGTGGCGATGGGTGTGGTCTATCTGGCGATGACGGTCAGCGTCTATGCGTTGTCGTTTTTGCTTAGCGTTTGGCATCGCCGTGCCATTTCTTCAGCTATTATCAGTGCCGTTGCAGGGGTATTGCTTTGCTTTCTACCATTGCTTGTCCCTGTTTTGGACAGTTTGAATATATGGAAAATTGCACGTAATCCGATGTATATGATTTTGGATAAGTCACATCCATTTTACATGCATGTGGAAGGAAATTTGCCATATAACATCGTCAAAATCTTGGGGCGTCAGGTGATTATTAACAAGGAGCAGTGGTGGTTTCTTGCCTTTGCTGCTGTACTGATTGTTAGTTCTGTGATCCTCGTCCGACTGGTAGTCAGTCGTCATTGGCAACTCAAACTCAACGCGACGCAAATGTCATGGCTGTTTGTCATCGTAGGGATGGGATTGCTTGGCTTGGCAACGCATCAAGTTGGCAATAATCTCGAACCTGAGCAGATTATCCCATTCGCTGAACATATGACTGCAACCAATATCACGATGTCTGGTGAGCAAGGTATGGCATTGACACGGGGAACGCCTACAGGCAACGAAGGATATGATAGTCTCTCGCGTCAATTACACTCGATTGATTTAAAACGTTCTGACCCACTTTCAAATGACAAAGTGGATACAGGCCAGAAAGGGTTTGCATGGCCTGACACCTTGCAACGTATCGCATGGTCACCGGATCATCCCGATATTGCATATGTGATCCAGGCCGATATGTACCAACGGCAAAATCAGTGGCGATATTCCCGAGTAATGTTAAAGACAGTTCAATATGCTTCGCAAGGCAAAGCCAACGTCATAAGCAAAATGGATATTTCCAAAACGTTTTACGATCCAAGTTATGAATATGGCATGCCAGGCGTCTATCTTGATGACAAAACGCTTTGGTTGTATTACTACGGTAATAGTCGCGCTGTTGGCTTAAAACTCCAGCGTTATGACCTGGCTGATCCGCAGTCTCCGGAACTGGTGGATACCTATCAAATCAAAGGCAATTTCTACCAGATTGGTGTGCCTTTTGAGCGGGAAGGCAAAGTCTTCTGTTCAATCAAATGGCCGCAAGTCAAGGGGATCAGTGATTCGCAAATGTGGGGGTTGATCGAGAATCTGCGTATCAATTTAAGACCCTACCATGTTACGTCGGATCGCATTATTCAGTACGAGGATAAAGTGGGCCTGTTGGTGTATCAGCGACAGCATTCGGATAAGCCAGCGATTAATGGTCAACCGGCCATAGAGTATCAACTTATCAGCCAGCTAAACCTATCCCCATTAGCCAAACTACTTGAAGAACGCACGGTGACATGGCTCTTGGAAGATGGCTATCTGTATGTACTCATTGATTCGAGCCAGTCGGGGATGACGGTGTACAACATGCGAGACATTAAAAACATCAAACAGATTGGTTATTACTATGCCCCTGGCGATAACCTTCACTCACTGACATCACTGGGGGATGGCCGCATTGCAGCAGCGGGTCGCAAACTGCACATCTTCAACCCCAAGACATGGTAATAGGTTACTCCGGCTTCTCCGGCTTTTCACTTACCCATTGGCCTTTAACGGGTTTGCCGTGTTTGTCGAGACCCTCTGGTGTGCCTTCGAAATGGAAGAGGCTACAGGTGTAGGTGTCTGGGGTGAAGGTTTCTTCGGGTGGATTGAATGCTTTGCGGCCACCGACTTTGGGGGGGCCGGGCATGAAGGGGTATCGGGGGATGTTGCTGATACGCAATTCGTCGATCACCATTGCTGCGGATTGGACGCGTCGTTTACCACCCTTATCACCAATATAAATCCATTCGCCGGGCTGAGCGGGTGTGATTGCCTGTGGCCACCAGTCGATGGGGTCCTGGGCACCTGAGACATCGCCGTATGCATAGGGGTAACCGTCGAGATATACGCGACGCATGACCTTGCCGTTGTCGTTGAGATCCCATTGGATGGCCAGGTGATACCACTTGCCAGCTTCGATACTTGGCGAGCAATTGGAGTTGGTGATTGAGAGTTGACGTGGTTGGCTACCACCGCTGCGGATGACGCCTTCCCAACTGGCTGCTGGGACAAAATCCATCATTGCATTATTGGATTGAGCGTATGGGATGTGAAGCAGCTTGCCACTGTAACCACCTTCGATGCATCGCCGGTCAAAACGGACGAACATTTCAATGGTTCCACGAGCAGTGTTGAGATATTCGCGAATGGTTGGATCATCGCTGATGGCATTGCCGGTGGGGATTTTGAGATAGCTCAAATTCCCTTGGAGTCGTAAGCCGCGTCTGAATTTGCCCCGTGGGTAAGTCAGTGCCGTGGATGCAGGATTGATTTCATCGTTTTGAGATGTCGCAGCTATCGGATTGAAATAACTATCTTTGGTGAAGGCGACGAAGGGTGGGATACCGGTGAGTTTACAATAACCTGGAGCAATCGTACCACGTGCAAAAGTGGATTCGGTGAGTTGGAAATAGGGTTGCTTGGCTTGAACCATCCAAAGTTCACCCGTTTGACTTGATTCAGGTTCGATTTCGACAAACGATCCTTCGTTTTTAATGATACTGCCGTTGGGGCGTTGGACGATCATGTCATTAATCAGTGGCCAAGGGTCAGCAGTTTGAATCGAAAATTTGGCGGTGCGGCGAGGTACGTTGAACCAAAGTTGTTTGCCCGGAGAATGGGTGAGTTTGCCATTGGAAATGTCCTGGACAAATAGCGTCGGCCCATGCAAGACCACGAGCATTTCATTTTCACCCGGACGCCAGGGCAGTGTGCGTCCCATTGCACCGTTTGGGGTTTCAAAGAATTTTGGTGGCTTGACATCAATTTTGTATTGAGCGTCTTCCATGGATTGAGGCAGTGTAATTTCATAGATACCAATTGCTCTTTGACTGCGGAGCAGATTGGGGGAAATCGGATTGCCATCCAGGTCAAGGATGCTGACTTCTGCTTGTTTACAGTGCAGTTCGATATGGGTCTGCTGTCCGGAAACATGCTTGAGATAGAAGACTGACTCTTGTGGTCTTGCATAGGAGATGACCTTGGGTTGAACCACATCATCAATACCGGGAATGTCGGTGAGTCCCATCCAGATCAAGCTGCGTTTTAGTGGCGTGAGATTCGAGGGGCCGATGAGTTTGGGGATACCGTTTTCCAAGGCTTCACGCGCATTGACACCAAAACGTGCATCGGATTGTTTGTGTTCATAAGCCCACGCCTGGACACCTGCTGCCATGGCCCATTGGGTGTGAAAACGCATCGGGCCAATGGCACCACGTGCAAAGATCATGGCTGTGTTTTCCCATGAAGACTCCGCTCGAGGCAGTTTGAGCATTTCCAATAATGCATACTCGTAGGCTTGATCGTTACTTGGCCAAAAGCCAGTTTCATTTTGATATTGCATGTAAATCGGCGTGGTCTGTACCAGTGTGTCTCTGAGTTTGGGATCAAAGCTGGTCAGATAATACCGAGCCACTGCACCGAGATATGAGATGGTTTGATGGTTGTGAATTGTTCGTTTGGTATGGATGTAACCCTGAGCGATTTCGCCAAGGACATCGAGACTGCGTTGATTGCCGGTCAGGTGATAAGCGGTCGCTAGAAATCCTGCCCAGATGTCGCCTGTCCAACCTGCGTCAGAACCGTCGAAGACCCATGTGCCGGTATGCTTGTAGGATTGGCCGATTTCTCGTCCCAGTGACTTGGCGTACCAGTGCATGATGCGCGTGTCCATCACATGGGTGGTCATCGCTTGAGCACGCCGCAGATATTTTCGATCGCCACTTCGCAGATACAACAACCATGGCACTTGAGGGTTCCCACGACTCATATCCTCAGAAGCGTTAATGCCCGAATACTGCCAACGATCATTACTACCAGGTGTCAGGTCAGGTGGGCAGCCTCGACCGTAATCCCAGAATCCCACCATGGGGTCCAGATGAGTCGCAACTTGGATATACTCGTCGTAACGTGCTTTGATCTGATCTTCTAATTGGCCAAACCGTTGCGGATCAAACACAGGTAATACTACTGGCAGAACCTCAGACTCCTTAACCCATTTAGGATCAAGTGAAGCAATAGGTTGAACCTGCCCCAAGGCGCCAGCCGTTTGAGCTGCTGAAACTTTGGGCTCATGGAATGTCAATGTCAGATGATGCGTCCGGGCGAATCCCAGTCCGTTGGAGACGCGAGATTCCAATGCACCTTGCGAGGTCACATTGCTGTTGAATCGGTCCCAGGTTTCCTGTCCCCAAAGCTTGGTGATGCCGTCATGCCGGAAATTCAGTTGCTTATCATCAAGTGTCTGCCAAGCATGAAAGACGATGGATTGATCGGTGACTTTCAGGCTATTGGGGAATTGCATGGCCATGTCGGTGACCGTGACTGTCGCTGCCATGTCACTGCCCAGCAGACTGACCCAGCCGCCACATCGTTGACTCTTGGAAAGTGTTTTACCATTTTGAGTGACGGTACTGGCAGCAAGATCATTTTGCGTCACCGTCACAGGCTTGCCAGCGATTGGATATTGCACGGAGTCGGTGAGTTTTTCATCACTGTTGCCAATGACTGCCTGGGTACTTTGGCCCAATGTCATGGGCAGGTTTAATCCAAGGTCTTTGAACCAGAACTGATCGGTATCCACGGTGACGATCCAGGTATGTTCCATACGGATCATCGTCTGGTCTTTGTAGAGATGGATACGCGTGACATAGCGACAGGCTTTCTGGCCGGCATCACTGACGTACCATCCGGTTGCTCGGAGAATGGTGTGCATGGGGCCGTTGACTTCGGTGACCAAAGCGTATTGTTCGTCGTTACCGCTGGTGCGATAGGTGACATCCTGGTTATCGACGAAAAATCCACCACGTTTAGGGTCAGGCGCCATGACGGTTTTGCCATCGATTGTCGCTGAGTCAATGAGCGTGCCGGACTTTCGATTGAAGGTGACTTTGAGCTTACCTGTATCGACGGTTAATGTGCCATCAGTCGTTTGGATGGGCATCGCCGCTGGCGGTTCTTCATTGGGAACCGAGCGTCCATATTCCAAAGTCAACTTAGGCGGGTTGGCCGGATCGGTGATCTGTACCTGAGTGTCCAACAGAACCCACTTGATCGCATCTTCCTGATCCCATTGTGCGATTGGTGTGAACTGGCTGGGGATTTGCTGACCGTTTGCATCAAGGAGACGAAATTGTCGCGGGCGAAACATTTGCCGGTCTTCAATGGGAACGCCAACCGTTACCGGATACATTCCAGAAGTTGCATAATCCGATTGAATTTGTAGCGGGATTTGTTTGATTCGCACACGGGCAGAGCGTTGTCGAAAAGTCATTTTTGACGGGTCCCATATGGGGGGGACATAGCCGTCTTCGAATTGTGCTTTGAATGCCAAATCACGTGTGATTTCACGAGCACGTTGGGCAGCTTGTGCGTCGGAAATCTTCTTGGTTCGAATCCGTAGATTCTCAAATACCATTTCACCTTCAGTTGCAAAGAGGGCGATCTGTCCGGCATTCAATGGCGTGAGGAGTTGGCGTTGTGCAACCTGGGTCCCGTTGATGAATAGTTCAACCGACATGCCGTTGACATTGGCAAGGACGCTGTAGCTTTCACCTGTTTTGAAAGTCAGATTGTCCACGATCACCGGGGTGCGAGCGGGCACCACCAATCGAACGTTGGGTTGTTCACCACCACTGAGAATAAATTGAGCTGCTGCACGTCGACCACCGCCACCCAGGCCGATGATCACACCGGCTTCGTTGAAGGTTTCACTTTTTACTGTGAAGTCGAATTGAACCTGTATGACTGGATCACTAATTGGGGCATTAAGTCGTAGCAATGCTTCCTGATCACTCTTGATGGTGATAGCATCGCCCTGACTGCTCCAGTCTCCAGTGGCAGTCCAATTCGCGGTAAGATCTGCTGCAGGATCAACCCCTGACTGATACGATATGCCCCAATCCTCGGAAAACAAAACGTTGGAACATGTCAGCAGGATCAACAACCCCAGCATGCACGACCAGCATCGTGTAAGCATGATTCAAAGTCCCTTCCCACCATCCGATGAAAACCGTGCGTCGGATGACATCTCTCTTATGTGAATCATCCCCTGTTCGACTCTTTTTTGCAAGTGTGGTTATCAGTCGTAACGTTCAATCCCGTTGTGCGAAGTGCGTCTGACATGCGGTTGGACTTCAGCGATATGTTTCGGAGGGGATCAGGTTCTCATTCTTCGGTGATGGCGGTAATTTCAGACATGCCGATATCCCCGCAGGTCGGGTCAATGATGACGGTGATTTGATACCCATCACAGGTCAGCGTGACAGTGGCATCGGTGGCCTGATCCAATTCACCGTAGATGCCAAATCGGATTTGATTGTCACCGCCCATCGAGACACTTGAAATCGCTACACCTGAGAGTTGACGATTGGAACCTGTCCCAAATGTAACCCGATAGGGTTTGTTGCCAATGGGGTTGGTGATCGGAGTGGAAAGATCGGAAGTTGCAGCGATAAAGTAGCTGTTGTTATCCAAGTCGAATAACACAAAACGCAGGTCGTCAGCATGACTGATCGACTCAATCTGCGCATAACCAATATCTGCTGCAATGAGATTCGCAGCGGCGACGAGTTTGCTCTGCCCAGTGTCCCCGAGCATCGGCACCATCAATGCCGAGACGATGCCGATGACCACAACCACCGTGATCATTTCAATCAAAGTGAAGCCTCGTCTCGATGTGTTGGATTGTTGCATGGCTCGATTCATATGGACACTCCCATTGAACTATCGGATTCAGAGCCGCCCGCATGATGGGCCAATCACAAATTAGATGCAGCAGATGTCCCGATAACCACGGATTGAATCGTTTATACGGGTTGTAACGTTGATGGACCTCAATTCGTCTACAGGCGTGGTCTTCTGATTGGTTTGTCACTGGACTGAATCGTTGGTTTGGTCGAAGGCATACTTGGGAACGTGGGGCAAAGTGCGCTCTGTCAGTGCGCTTTTGACACGTTTAGGCAGGTAGGGGCCAACATGAAATGCACAAGATCGACAATTCGGCATCAATCCGGCTTCACCATGATCGAGGTGTTGGCGGCAACGGTCATATTGGCGTTTGCTGTCATCGCGGTAGCCGAAGCTGTCTCCGTGGCCCAATCACAAACCTATGAAGCACTCCACGATGGACGAGCAACATCATTGGCTGAAGCCTTTCTCGAGGAAGTCGTCTCCAAGCCCTATGCGGACCCTGCAGGAGGTGAAGTGAATCTCGGCCCTGATCTGGATGAACTTAGCCGAAACCTCTTTGACAATATTGATGACTACCACGGTTTTACGCTCGATACTTTGAATGCGGATGACCCTGATGTCATCACGGATATTGCAGGTAATGTCTTACCTCAAATGTATCAAATATTTTCAATCAACATCAGCACGCAATACACAACTGTCACCCTCTTTGAATCGGTACCTGGGATATCAGTGACCGTCACAGTCACCGACAAGACCGGACGTGCTTGGACGGCTTCCAGATTTGTACCTGAGTCAGGTGGATAAAACATGCTACATGAGCAACACATCTTAACTTCAAAGCAACCCGCAAGGCGTACGCGCCAGCACGGGTTTACGCTCGTTGAATTGATGATGGCAACTGTCGGCGTGAGTTTAATGGCAATCGGTATCACCTCAATGCTTACGGTTGTTGCCTATGGCACCACATCCAGCCGTGACCTGCGAAGCCTGGTCGTCAAGCAAAAAGCAGTCAGCGCGCGGATCAATGCTGCTGTTCGTGGTTCGAAAATGGTTCTGGAATCCGGGCTGGGTTACACCGTCTTATGGATTCACGATGACGATGAAGATGGATTTCCTAGTCTTAGTGAAATTCGACTTGTGGAACTCAATCAAACATCACGCCAGATCGTTTCCTACAAAGCAAACCTGGCAGGTCTTTCCGATGCCATACTTGCAGTTGTCGATACACCAATCCCCCTGGATAGTGATTTTGAAGATTTAACCGAGTCATTCAAAGACCCTCAGTACTTTACTGATCTGTTGGGTTCACTGGTAAATGATTTACCAGAGATTGAGGATGTCGGTGGACTTCTAGGACAGATCGAAGATTCACTTGACGATGATTCAGAACTTGATGCTCAGACTTTACTCAATGCCACACTCTTTGCTCCGGAAGTCTGGGCGACAACGGTAACAGGCTTTACGTTGTCATTGGATAACGTTCTGCCGCAACAGGCCAAACTCGTAGGTTACCAGGTGACTTTTGAGGTCGGTACGTTATCCGACACCACCATTGGTACAGCTGCATTGCGAAATGAATAACGCATAGCGTTTAAGGATGTCAGTATGACACGCGCATTGACACATCAGATAACCAAACGTCCAACACGCCATCGTGGTGTGGCGATGGTTCTTGTGTTGGTTGCACTGGCGATGGCAACCGTCATCGGCTTATCGTTTCTCAATACACAATCCACCAGCACTGGTATCGCTCAGAATGTCGGTAAGCAGACACGTGCTCGCGGGATTGCTGAGTCTGCTTTGGAAATGACCATTGATCATATCCGTACCAATAGCAATTGGCGTAACGATAAAATCAATGGCGCATGGGTCGATTCAGATTCATCCAATAACCAACTTGATGGTGGGACGTTCTCCATTCTTGTTGAGGATGGCACGATTAATGCTGCCGGCCAGATCGTCGGTGATGCGGATTTAGCCAACAACAACACAGACAACGTGGTTGTGACCGCGGTTGGATACTATAAAGGCGTTGCTCATTCCATCCGTGCCCAGATCACCCCAGCATCCAGTGGCCCGCAGTACAACATCCTCTATGTCTTAGAGGGTGCTTCTGCAACATCCGCTGAAACCGCACGGATAACGGTCCTCCAATCTCTGGGCTACACCGTTAACACGATTGTGGCCAGTGCATCGCAAGACAGCTTCAACACGCAAATGGTCTCCAATGACGCGATCTATGTCAGTGCATTGGTGGATGGTATTGCTGGGAAAATCGTAAATAGCGGGATCGGAATCGTCACCGAGCAAGTGGACACCTACAGCACGCTAGGCTTTTCGACAAGCTATTCGACATACAGTCAAAACAGCATTGATATCACCAACACGTCACATAAAATCACCACGGCACAATCAACTGGCGATGTGATTATCACTTCCAGTACACAGGGATTCAATAAACTCTCTGGTACGATTGCTGCAGGTATCACAACACTGGCAGAGCAACCGAGTACTTCAAGTAAAACTCTTGTTGCACTAGCCAAAGGTTCCGTGATGGCCAATGGTTCAAACACCGCCGGCCGACGTGTTGCCTTGCCATGGGGAAGCAGTCAGTTTGATATCACCGCGCTTAACACGACAGGTAAAGACCTGCTTAAGTCCGCAGTCAACTGGGCTGCTGCAACACCTTCCGAAGGTGGCGGCCCATGGACCGGACAGGATATTGGATACACCTCACCTGCAGGTTCAAACACATTTGATGCAGGTGTATTCACAATCAATGCTGCTGGCAATGACATCTGGAACAATGATGATGAATTCCGTTACATATACATGCCAGTGACGGGTAATGGTGAACTCGTCGCTCGTGTGACGAGTATTGAAAATACCAACGGCTGGGCCAAAGCTGGCGTGATGATTCGCGAATCACTTGATGACGATTCACGGCATGTGATGACAGTCGTGACAGCTTCCAATGGCGTAGCCTATCAACGTCGAGTCAACACGGGAAGCTCAAGTTACCACACGCACAACAATGGTTCAGCACCTTACTGGGTCAAGATCGTTCGCAATGGTGATGAAATCCGTGGCTACCTTTCCACCAGTGGCAATGAAGGCACATGGAACGCAGCAGGTGATGCCATCACATTAAGCGATCTTCCCCAAACAGTTTATTTTGGCCTGTGTTTAACCAGTCATAATTCAAATTCACTTTGTACCGCAACTATTGATAACGTGACACTCAACGGCTTGACTGTTGAAGAAGAGGACGATGAACAGGCCTCACCGCAGTTGATAGTTGCCTATGAATTTGATGAAGTCACACCACCTGCTCCAGTAAAACTTCACCATTGGAAACTGGATGAAACAACAGGCAGTGCCAGTAATTCAGCAATCTTTGGTAAAGGTGCTTCCGCCGGCAGTGAATTTAGAATTCACTCAGCATACGTGGACTCCTACGATTCCGCACAAGGTGAATACAACAGTTCCAAAGGTGCTTCGGCCCAGGTGACACTTAATAGCACGTCAAGTAACAAACTTTATCTGGATTGGGGATCACGTATTTATGGTGATGCTTTAGTTGGGAATGGGGGCAGTGTCGACAATGTGATCTATACACCCGAATGGAGTACAGAACCCCACATCTCTGGCACAAAAACCACGCAAGATGCCAACGTCGAACTGCCAACTGACTTGGATATCCCCAGTGGCTTACCATCCAAAGGCGGGAATGCCACATACAACTATTGGCAGCCCCAAACCATCAGCAGCAATCTCAACAAGGCGGACTTTCGAATCACCAGTGGGGCGACAGTTAATATCTCAGGTGATGTGATCATCGCGTGTGATAAATTTACAGTCGATGGTGGAGCGCATCTTGTGATCCCAAGTGGATCAAGCCTCAGAGTCTACGCACGCGGTGATGTGAATGTCACAGGCGGAGCATCAGTGAATGCCGCTACGGCATGGAGCTATACGACGACACAAACAGACCGTTTCTCACTTTATTGCCTCAATCAACAGGATGTAGTGATTGAAGGTAATTCTGTCGTGGTCGGTTATGTCTACTCAACACACGATCTTGAAATCAAAGGCAGTGGTAAAGTCTTTGGTGCAGCGGCAGCGGCAAACAAAATTAATATGTCAGGCAGCGGTTATCTGCACGTCGACCAAACATTGGCAGCAGGTGGCGGCGGTGGCGACGGCACGTCAACAAATGTCGTCAGCGACGAACAAGGTGTCAGCGATGGTATTTACCACGGTGGCCCAACCGGTCCACATGATGGCCCCGTCGGAACTGCTGTCTACTTTGATGGTTCAAACGACTATGTCGAAATTCCCCATAACGACAACATGCTCCTCAACTCCGGTACAGTGAGTATCTGGGTCAAACCCACCAGCAATTGCGGTGAAAAAGCCTTCTTCTCCAAAGACTCCACCAGCTACGACACCGGCGGACACCTGACCATGTGGGTCTGGGACAACAAGATTACCGTTCGGCTGCAAAGCACCAACACCAGCTATTGGGTCGAATCCTCAGACATCACAACCAACAACTGGTACCACGTGGTCTTTAGTTGGGGAGACGGTGGCATGAAGCTGTTTGTCAACGGACAGCTTGAAGACACTCATGAATATGCAGGCGGTCTGGGAACCAACTCCGGTGGCAATGGTAACTATGAACCCATCGTCCTTGGAGCAAACAGCTGGGACTCAAATAACTTCTCTGCTACGCCGTTATGTGACTATTTTAAAGGTTACATTGATGACGTACGCATCTATGACATGAGCTTTGAAGCGATTCAGGCTTCACAGTTGTACAACGGAAATGACCCGAGCAACGGTTCAACCGGTTACCTGGTTCAAGATACATCCAATTTTGGAACACCATTGAATCTCAATGTCCAGAACACAAACAATGTGAATTGGATCAGTGGCGGTGGACTGGAATTTGTCAACAATACCAGCGCTGTTTCATCCGCTGCAGCAACCAAGCTCTACGATGCACTGACTGCAACCAACAAGATGACTTTGGAAGTGAAATTCCAAACCAGTAGTGTCGATCAAAGTGGGCCGGCCAATTTGATTTCGTACTCCGGTGACAGTTATGCACGCAACTTTACATTCGGGCAAAGCGACCTGAAATATCTCATGCGAATGCGAACCAGTCAGACCAGTAACAATGGTTCGGACCCCGTTGATTCAACTAACGTTCTTGATGAACAAGTCACGCAACACGTCGTGGTCACCTATGACGGCGAGTCGATCAAGATGTATCGCAACGGCTCGACCACGCCAGAAATAACCAGCAATCGTGAAGGTACCTTTAATTGGAACAATGCCTATCGTCTGATACTTGGCAACGAAGAAGGCGATACCAATCCATGGCTTGGCAAGCTGTTCCGCTTCACGATTTATGACCAGGCATTAAACACGTTGCAGGTTAAAGACCTGTTTGATGGTAACCCGCCGGGCGATTATGACGAACAGGAAAACCTGACGTTCCATGTTCGTTGGTACGAAAACCCGTAATCAAAGAAGTTCAGATATTAACAGGAGATTTCATGCTTAAACTTACTCCAATCAGTAAGACAGCAGGGAAAAGACAACGCGGTGTGGCAATGGTACTTGTGCTTGTTGCTTTGGCAATGGCAACGGTCATCGGCCTGTCATTTCTGAACACGCAATCCACCAGTACCGGCATTGCGCGCAATGTTAATAGTCAGACTCGCGCACGGGGTATTGCAGAGTCGGCTATGGAAATGACCATTGATCATCTGCGTACCAGTAGCACATGGCGAAACGACAAAGAAGAAGGCGCATGGGTCGGTCCTGAATCTGACAACAACACAATTGACGGTGGTACATTCTCAATCATCGTTCAAGACGGACGCCTTGATGCAAGTGGCAATCTCGTCGACGGTGACGGTGATCTGTCTGATGAAGTGTCTGATCACGTCGTCCTCACAGCTATCGGCTATTACAAAGGTGTCTCACATACCATTCGTGCAGAAGTCACGCCCGAAGCCGGTGACGTGACCCCAGCCAAAGTGGTATTGGTGGTTGGCAATTCACTTTTACTCAATACACAGGAAGCAGCCAGACGTGCCCAACTCATTGAATGGGGATATGAGGTAACCGTCGTCTCCGCTTCAGCAAGTCAAAGTCAGTTTGATGAACTTGCTGAAGAAAATGATGTCTTCCTTATCAGTGAAACCATTTCGTCAGGACAGCTTGGTAGCAAACTTCGTGATGTCGGAGCTGGCGTGATTAATGAGGAACGCGCACTCTACGATGATTTTAGACTCACCAGTGGCCAGGCATCTGAGTACAACGATACCCGTTTTGAACTGACCGATGTGTCGCATTACATTACCTCGACACTCACCGGAGACCTGATTACCGTCTTTGGCAGTTCCCAACGCATGCAATATGTCAGTTCGTCATCACTTCCCAGTGGCGCAACGGTTTTGGCAACGAATCCCAATAATGACGAACCTGCATTAATCGTCGTTGAAGCAGGTGCTGCACTCCAAAGCGGCACGGCAGCAGGGCGTCGAGTCTTTCTACCTTGGGCAACCAGTGGCTTGAATTTTGAAGCGCTTAATGCAAATGGCTTGGAAGTCCTTAAGCGAAGTATTGAATGGGCCACACAGCAATCCTCCACTCCATCACCAATTCTCCATTATGATTTCTCCGAACAAGCCGGTGAAGTCATTCGTGATAAGTATGGCAATGTGGATATGCATCTGGATCGCGGGGATGACGATGATGCCATCACATGGGTCACTGATCCCAACGGCATGGGCATTCAGTTCAGCCAGGATCCCGACGAAGGAACCGCGGTTTGCATCACCTCCTCGCCGACTGACAGTGAAGACCTTGCTGCATCCATTGCTCAAACGGGAGCTGTGACGGTTCAGGTATTTTTCAAGCAGCTTAACGGATCGGAAAACGGCGGGTACGTCATAAGCATGGCCAATATGGCTGTGGAAGATGATACTCAGCCAGTTGATGATGACGACGATGATGATGGATACAGTGGCAGACGCCGAAGAGGACATCATGGGCGAAGCCGGGGTGGACATCATGGCGGTTACTACGGTGGCCATCACAGTCTTGACAGTTCAGCCACCTACACTGAATCCGTCGACATTAATCAAGATTCGGAAACTGTGATTTATTACAGCTATGGTGGCAGTAGCTCAAGCAGTGGACGTTGCGGTTGGTCCCGTCGCTCTTCATCAAGAAGTGACAGCTATCGCGTCTGCTACAGCCGTGACCGTGGTTACTATTATCGTCGTTGCGGTAATGGCGACGATGATGATGACGAAGACGATGATGTGCCTGAGGATGCACCGGATCTCTTTGATAATTTCTGTATTGATGGTGCGCCATCAAGTGGGCAATTTGATCATTTACTTTACTTGCGACACAGTGATGACGATGTGCAAATCGAAGCAAGCAGTGCTTGGGAAGAAGATACTCCTATCGTCTATGCCTTTACGTTTGATTCTGCGGATGGCATGGTACGCGTCTATGTCAACGGCACTCAGGTAGAGTCCGCTGAAGTCCAAGAATCCAATCTCAATAACTGGATTAGCCAGTGGCTTACATTGGGTAACAGTCCATCACTCAGTCGCCCGTTTGTTGGGACCATCTATGATGTCAAAATCTGGCCCAATGCCTTAAGTGCAGCACAGTTGAAGGACAACGCTGATGACTTGTTGGGGGATGGTGACGATTCAGACACACCCAACATTATCGTCCTTTACGAATTCAGTGAAGTTGATCCCGTTGCACCCCAACTCATCAGCCAGTGGAAGCTCAATGAAATGACTGGCCTACAGTCAGGCGGAGCGACGTATGGCAACGGTGCGTCAGCAGATGATGAATTCGATCTGCGCGGTTCAGCTCAAATTGACGGCTTCCGATCTTCACAAGGTAACTACGGCGGAAGCAATCGTTACCTTCCCGTGAACGCTTCGACCAATTCCAGTAGCAGCAATAAATTTGATATCCGTGATGGTGGAACACGTATTTATGGCAACGCACTGTGTGGCCAATACGGTAATCCGTACAGCGTGATCAACGTGTCTGGTTCAGCTCAGGTTACTGAGTCACGTTCTGCACAGACAAGTAATATCCTCCTGCCAAGCACTGTAACAGTACCGACGGCAGGACGGCCAAGTTACTCGGGCAATTACCAAACCAGCAATAATTACAACGGAACAATCAGTTCCAATATCTTTGCGGGTAACGTCACGGTTAAAAGCAATTCGAAAATCACAATCAGCGGTGATGTCACGCTTTGGTGCAGTAATTTTGAAATCAAAGATGGTGGAACACGTGTCTACGTGCCCGAAGGGTCATCTCTGACAGTATATGCCAGTGGTACTGTGACGATTCGAGGCAGTGCTCAACTCAACTATCAAAGCAATCAGACAACAGGCGCCAGTCGAGTTAATATCTTTACAACCAATGGTGGTAATACTGAAATTAAAGACGGTGGTACAGTCGCGGTTGGTAATTTCTATTCCACAGGTGACTTCACGTTGCGTGGTTCAGCCAAACTCTATGGCACAGCTGCAACAGCAGATGATATGGACATTCGTGATGGCGGAACGCGTCTCTACGTCGACCTGGATCAGGCAGGTGCCTCAAGAGGTGCAGGTTCTTCAGTAACCACAACCGCAGTCGATGAAAAAGGCGTCAGCGATGGTACATACACCAACGGTCCTGTCACGGAAGACGATGGAAAGTTTGATTCAGCCATCTACTTTGATGGTGACAATGACTATCTTGTGATGGATCACAACGGTGCTTATCTCATCAACTCCGGCACAATCAGCTTCTGGTTTAAAGCCGAAAATCTTTCAGGTTCTCAAGGACTCTTTTCCAAAGATTCAGATGGCTATGACAACGGCGGACACCTGAGTGTTTACCTTGATGGTTCAACACTCAAAGCACGTCTGCAAAGTGATTCAGCAAGCTATGAAATCAGTGAATCCGGAATCAGTACAGATACCTGGTATCACGCAGCGGTCTCCTTTGGGCCAGCAGGAATGAAGCTGATCCTCAATGGACAGATCGTAGACACCAATGCATACACAGGTGGCATGGGCACTTCATCTGGAGATGATGGCAATGAAGAACCCATTGTCATTGGTGCAAGCAGTAAAAATTCCGGTAACGAGTCGGCAACACCAGTGAATGATTATTTCACAGGTTGGATCGATGATGTGCGTATCTATGGTGATCCATTGACCACCACGCAAATTGCAAGCGTTATGGAAGATGGACACCCCGATGCGGATTCAGCAGTCGGGCTGGTTGTCAAGGATACCGGTGGCTATGGTGAACCATTGGATATGACGGTCACTGATCCACAGTCTGTTACATGGGATAATCACGGCGGCATGGCATTCACAGGCCCCAACCGTGCAGTATCAGATTCTGCAGCAACCAAGATTTCCGATGCACTACAAGCATCTGGCGCTTTGACAATAGAAGTGATCTTCACAGCTGACAGCGTCGAACAATCTGGTCATATCGCATCAGTTTCTGATGGTGGGTACAACCGGAACTTTACAGTTGCTCAGGATGACGAACAATACAACGTTCGCTTGAGAACGACAGGTACCGATTCCAATGCATCACCTGCGATTGAATCCAACGATGTGCTGACGACTGATCAACAGCATCTGGTCATCACATGGGACGGAACCAATGTCAAAGTATATCGCAACGGCAATCTCGAAAGTACAACTGAAAATCAAGGTGCTTTGAGTAGTTGGAGTGATACCATGCATTTGGTATTTGGTAATGAGTCGGATGGTTCACAACCATGGGAAGGTTTCCTTGAACGCTTTGCAATCTATGACCAGGCACTTAACAGCATGCAGGTCGAAGATGTGTTTAACGGTGAAGAACCACGTGCCAATACACAGACTCAGGCTGTGAGTTTCCATGTCCGTTGGTTTGAAAATCCATAAGGCAAATGACAGATAATTGACAACGCCACAACCCGCGAGACCTTTCTCGCGGGTTGTTTTATTTTCAGTTTCTATGGACTGCTGTATCATTAAAATATGACTAAACACATTGATTGCATCACGGCTGGATCCTGTGTGCTTGATATTCTGGCACACCCAGTAAATCTCAACGAACCACTGATCAACCATCCGGTTCATCGTATCAACCCCATGCAACTGCTCTGTGGCGGACTCTCGTGCAACAGTGGGATTGCTTTGGCAAGACTTGGATGCAAGACCAATATCTTTACCTATGTTGGCAAGGATACATGGGGGCAAATGGTTCGACAGATGTTAACCGATGAAAACGTAGACACGTCATTACTACTCACCCATGAATCCGAACCCACAAGTACCACCGTGGTGACCATTGATCCATCTGGCGATCGCGCGTTTATACATTGTCAAGGGGCAGCCAAGCGTCTGAATATTGCGACTTGTATGGATCATCTGGCCACTTTTGCCAAGTCCAGATTTTTTCTCTGTGGCTATTACAGTCTCATGCCAGATTTGCAGGACGATTTACCCGAGCTCTTTGAAGCGCTTCGAAACTGTGGTGTCAAAACAGCGATGGATGCAGCAGGTGACGGGGGCAGCATGAAGCCTTTGGATCAAATCCTCCCGCATCTTGATTTGTATATCCCATCACTTACCGAAGCGCAGCATCAAACCGGTCAGACTGATCCCAAAAAGATGATCGACATGTATCGTGATGCAGGTGCCATGGGAATCCTCGGTGTGAAACTCGGTGAAGAGGGTGTGCTGCTTAGTGATTGTGATGGCGAGTATCTGCATCTCCCTGCCTGCCAACTGCCCGATGGTGAATCTGTCATTGACACAACGGGGGCCGGTGACACATTCCTTGCTGGGATGATTGCTGCATTGATCCGTGGATATGACATGGCAGAGGCGGGGCGATTTGGCACCGCTGTTGCAGCGTGTTGTGTGACCGCAATGGGGGGCACAACAGGTATCCGTTCATGGGACGACACGCAGCAGTTACTCGGCTAGCGACTAAATCAACAACACCAATTAATTACTTTCAAATGCCAGGCAGCAGTCCGGCGGTTATTCCACCGTCACACTCTTGGCTAGGTTCCGGGGTTTGTCCACGTCCTGTCCGCGTAGCACCGCAGCGTGGTACGCGAGAATCTGAAGTGGAACCACCGTCAACATCGGCTGCAAAGGCTCGGCAATATCAGGCACAGTGAACACCGCATCAGCATACTGATGAATGTCATCATCACCTTCAGTAGCCACGACCAACGTTCGTCCACCACGGGCACGGACTTCTTCAATGTTGCTGATCACCTTGTCATATTGACTGCCTTTGGTCGCAACGAAAACAACAGGCATGCCCTTGTCGATCAGGGCAATCGGGCCATGCTTCATCTCTGCTGCTGGCATCCCCTCAGCATGGATGTAAGAGATTTCCTTGAGTTTCAATGCCCCTTCAATGGCAACAGGATAGTTGTACCCGCGACCAAGGAACAGCCAATTGTCACGATCCACGCAGTCCTCAACACACTTGCGGATGTGATCGGATTGTTCGAGGACTCGGCTGACCAGATCAGGGAGTTGTTCAAGTTGACGAAGGTAGGATTTGACGACTTCATCGGAAAGGAAGCGTCGTTTGCCAAGGTACAACGAGATCAATGTCAGTACCGCGACTTGCCCGACAAAGGCTTTGGTCGAAGCCACACCGATTTCAGGCCCCACGTGCAGATAGACACCTGCGTCGGTTTCACGGGAGATCGTTGAACCTACAGAGTTGACCACGCCAAGTGCAATTGCACCGCGTTCCTTGGCTTCTGTCAATGCTGCCAATGTGTCTGCGGTTTCACCGGATTGGCTTACTGCGACAACGACCGTGCCTTCCTCAATGATCGGATTGCGATAACGAAATTCACTGGCATACTCACATCGTGCTGGAATCTTCGCCAGGTCCTCAAGCAGGTATTCACCGATGAGTCCAGCATGATAGGCAGTTCCTTGAGCAGTGAAGATAAACCGATGAGCACGGATTAAATCACGGGCAATAGACGAGAGTCCACCTAATACGACACGACCTTCACGATGATCAATGCGACCCCGAAGACAGTTACGAATCGCTTCGGGCTGCTCCATGATTTCTTTGAGCATGAAGTGCTTGTAGCCACCAAGTTCGATCTGTTCCAGATCAAATTCCAGTTCCGTGACTTCCCGGGCAACCGAGACGTTGTCAATTGTCGTCGTCCGGAAATCCACCGCCCATGGTCCGCCATCACCGATTTTATCTTCGGCTCCGGCACAGAGTCGTACGACCTGATAATCATCGAGCGTAATGACCTGTGTCGTATGAGCAATAATGGCTGATGCGTCCGAAGCGATGACATATGCACTGTCAGCAATGCCAACAATCAAAGGTGATCCCTTGCGAGCTGCGACGATGGTATGCGGCTCGTTATCACAGATTACTGCGATGGCATAAGCGCCCCGGACTTCTCGTAATGCGGTCTGGACAGCTTTTTCAAGATCACCGTCGTAGATCTCTGCGACAAGTTTGGCAAGTACCTCAGTGTCGGTTTCAGATTCAAAGGTGTGTCCTTTGTCAGTGAGGTATTTGCGCAGCGGGATGTAATTTTCAATGATACCGTTATGAACCAAAGCGATGGTGTGACCTGTTTTGGTCAGGCCGGTATGCGGATGAGCATTGGGTTCGGAAGGTTCACCATGTGTTGCCCAGCGAGTATGAGCGATACCGCTGTGCCCTTCAAATCCGCCGGTGGTGTTGATGAGTTCTTCAAGCACGCGGACTCTGCCGACGGACTTGCCGACCTTGATGCCTTTACTGCTTGCAATGGCTAGACCCGCTGAGTCGTACCCACGGTATTCCAGGCGTTTGAGACCTTCAACGAGTATTGATGCAGCAGGCTTGGGGCCAACGTATCCGACAATTCCACACATAAGTGATTCCTTATGAGAACTTCAATTGAGTTAACGGTTCTAAACCATTGTATTGAATCGGCAAAATCCAGCGCATTTGCAGATACTTATTTTATCGGTCGAAACTGCGTCTGAGTCCACTTTGGATTATCAAAAGAGCCTTGCAGAACATGATGTGTTAAACAGGTTTGCGCGACATCTTTGTCGTCAAGTTCTAATTCCCAAAAGCCCTGGCCATGTGGAAAATGTGGATCCATCATGGTCGGAGACCCGCTGTTGAGATCAAAAAAACCTTCATCCCGAGGCCATGCCCATGGATAGTGCACGTGCCCGTGCGTGAATATGATGTTCAAACGCTTGGCGGCGCGCCCCAGAATGTCGATCAATGCCTGTTGCTCAGCAAGTTGGTGATTGTGCTTCATCCGGGAAAAGGCAGGGGGATTGCCAATGGCATAATGACAAAGCACGATGATGTTCTGGCCATCAGCCGTTGCGTCCAATAAGCGGATGAGTTGGTTGATCTGCTCTTGGCCTAATTCACCACGTGATGTGATTTTACGCGGGACTGCTGAATCAAGCATCAAAACAGACCATGATTTTGATACAGGGATCATCGCTGGGAACTTGGCTGGCATCCAATCCCCAAGATAATGCCGCGGCAACTGACTGCGGGTAGCTAAGTAGGTATACCGATCATGATTGCCCGGTACAGCCAATACCTGTTGGACAGCATCCGTCAACGGCTTGAGCTTGGTTATTGCCTGTTCAAATTCACGAGGCATCGCTGTGGTTGAAAAATCGCCGCTAAGCAAAAGCAGTTCAGGGCCAAGACGCAATGCCTTTTGAACCACCACATCAAGACGGGCAGCATCAAAACGCTTGCGACGGGATTTCCAAAGATTAATCTGCCCAAGAATTCGTTTGCCCAGCAATTGCCAGGGAGCAACCCAAAGTTGGTAGCAGTGAATATCACCAATCAAAACGGCACGTGTCATGGCAAGATGGTAACAACCTTTTAAATCCTTGCTCAATTTCGAAAACACCCATATTGCTCAATTTGCATAAATCGATATTCATTCATTTATTGTACTATTCTGAAATAAACATCATTTAGTCTCGTTATACGGATAAAATGATAAGGTGAGCTTGATGGATTTATGGGAGACCCAATCATGGCAACGATGCGATGGCGAATACTGGTTGATGTGACTTCATTGCTTGCAGGGTGTGTCCTGCTGTGGACGGGCACGCTTATGTGGTTCATTCTCCCGCCCGGTAGTCGAGGCAGTCATATTTGGCAGATGACACGACACGACTTTGGAGAAATCCACCAATGGGCCGCAGTGGTCATGGTCGTCAGTATCCTGATTCATGTTTTCCTGAATTGGCAATGGTTCGTGGGCATGATCAATAAACTTATGAACCGGTCAAAGCCACTCACCAAACGGGGGCGGTTCATTGCAGGTCTTGCAACGTTGATTATCCTCATTGGACTCCTCGGCGGATCACTACTCATTGCCAATAGTCAGAAAGTCATTCTCCAAGGTGGCGGAGGAGCAGGGGGTGGTGGCAGACATCGTGGTGGTGATCATTCCCAGTTGGTTGTCCCCAAGCCAGACTCCTTGGATGTCGTGATCAATGTTGGACATTGAAGCGCATTGTCAGTTGGGATTTGATGTACAATAGACATTCTAATGCCGACCGCGATACGAACATATCAGACCCGCTGGTGGCAGGGACTTGACGAAGAAAAAGTCGTCTGCACTTTATGCCCACGTGAGTGTCACATCCCCAAGAATTCCCGTGGCTTTTGTTTTGTTCGTGCCAATGTCGATGGAGAGTTGGTTTTGACAACCTACGGGCGTAGCAGTGGATTCTGTATTGATCCCATCGAGAAAAAACCGCTCAATCACTTCCTGCCCGGAACACCGGTTCTCTCACTGGGGACAGCAGGTTGTAATCTTGGATGCAAGTTCTGTCAGAACTGGGATATTTCCAAGAGTCGCCAAATGGACACTGTTGCAGGCAAGGCAGGCCCCGACACCATCGTACAAGCTGCGTTGCAAACACACTGTCGCAGTTTGGCATTCACGTACAACGATCCAATTATCTGGGCAGAGTATGCCATCGACATCGCCAAAGTCGCTCATGAAAATGATCTGAAAACCGTCGCAGTCACAGCAGGCTATATCAGTCCTGACGCACGTGCAGAATTTTTCAGTCACATGGATGCTGCCAATGTGGATCTCAAGGCATTCACCGAAACGTTCTATCGTAAACTCACTCAAACTGCATTGGAACCGGTGCTTCAAACGCTCAAGTATCTCAAGCATCAAACGGATGTCTGGTTCGAGATTACCAATCTGGTGATCCCCGGTGAGAATGACAGTGTGGATGAATTTAAGCGTATGTGTCACTGGATCGTCACGGAATTAGGCGATGATGTGCCGGTCCATTTTTCGGCCTTTCATCCTGATTTTAAAATGATGGACTATCCGCCAACTCCGCATCAAACGCTCATTGCTGCAAGACAGATCGCACTGGATGCCGGCATTCAATATGCCTATGTCGGTAACGTCAACGACCACACCAATCAGAGCACGTATTGCCATGCCTGTGGGAAACGGGTAATCGAACGTGACTGGTATCAACTCGGTGCGTACAAAATGGTTGGGCAGCAATGTGCTTATTGCAATACGCCGATCCCTGGCGTTTTTGATCTGTCTGGTCCAGGGAATTGGGGGCGAAAACGCCAGCCCTTGGCTATCAATGACCAGACCGAATTTATCAATCAATCGACTTTGACGCCGATCTCCATCAATGGACAGGAAAGCAGACTCATGACTGACAGTGATACACAAAAACCGATGGTCGAGTTTGACTCCCAGCAGCAGAACGCCTTGCTGGATTTTGTTCGTGGGCATGTGCATGCAGCGGTAACAGGCAATGAAACACGGATAACACAATTGCCTCATGAGTTGGAGAAAGCGCCTGCCTTTGGCTGTTTTGTCACCCTGCAAATGGATGATAAACTCCGCGCCTGTCGTGGCCGTTGGAATCAAGCTCAAGAGATCAGTACCGAACCGCTTGGTGAATTGCTCGCAGGGGTTGCCCGTGACAGCAGTTTGCAGGACTTTCGTTTCCCGACCATAAGTGCCAATGAACTGTCTCGTTTGTCACTGGATATTTCGATCATGCATTCGCCTTCGATGCTCAGTGAGCATGGCGAAGCGTTGGTGGGGGCGGTTGAAATTGGTAAGCATGGTTTGGTCATCATGCATCCGCAAGGCCGTGGATTACTGCTGCCGCATGTTGCAACTGAACAAGGTTGGGATGCGCGGACTTTTCTCTGTCAGCTTTGTGCAAAAGCCGGACTGCGCAAAAACACATGGCTTGAAGATGATCAAACTCAGATCATGACCTTCCAGACGACGCTGCTTAAGCAGGGGCCTCCCGTTGAACCTTTTTTGCCATCCAATATTTCAGCCAATCAATACACCGAATTACTCGGACTTGCCCGTAAAGTGCTTTGTGGGGACTTGTCCCCGACACCTTTGCCAACGATCCTGACGCAGACATGGCCTGATGAGTTGGGGGTGTACCTGATATCCAACACCAACCAGAACGCATCAGCATTGGGAGCCAATCAGAGTCTTGCCAAGTTGGTGACGATGGCTTGTCAATCACTTGCCAAATCACGGACGCCATCACGTTTCATCCAGCGATTAGTGGTGCTTTACAACGGCGTGCGTTTGTCTGCGGTTGATTATCCCAATCGCCATGTGAACCTGTCGTTCAACGGTGTGTTGGCTGAATCACCTAAGAGTTGGTCGTTGAACCTGCCCAGTAATCAGAGTCAGAAAGATCGAGTCGGCCAGGCCATGCAACATGCTGGTATCACCCATCAGGCTTGGCGCATTGCACAGAATCAAGGCCACGCCAAACCACGTCTGACAAGTTTTGATTTGTTTGTCCATGATGCTGTGCAATGTCCCGGCGGAGTTGACTCACGTCCTGCAGCAAGAGCAGGGCAGTTCTATCCAGATACAGCCCAAGACATTCACAGTCAGATTAAAGAGCAGATGGATAAGGTTCAGGATGTCGCGTCAAGGCATGCTCGCGCCGTAATGCTTCCTCATGCCGGCTGGGCATTTTGTCAGGATATGATTGCCCGGACTTTAGCAGAGGTTCATGTACCTGATCTGGTGATCGTCATCGCTCCGAAGCATACGCCCCATGGTGCGCACTGGTCGGTTGCCAATCACCAATCATGGGAATTGCCTTCGGGTTTGGTTCCCATTGATACCGAATGTGTCGGCCAACTTCTGGATTTGATGCCATCCCTTAAATGTGAATCCCAGGCTCATGACCAGGAGCATGCCGTGGAAGTGCTTCTGCCATGGTTGGTGGCAAAGAATCCCACGGTCCGAGTCGTGCCGATGGTCTTTGGGCATTCCAACTTTGAGCAACTTGAAGAACTTGGCGAAACGCTGGCTAAGCTCATTGAGAAAATGGACGCGCCACCACTGATCGTAATATCCAGTGACATGAATCATTTTGATGATGTGCAAACCACACACGTCAAAGACAAGCAGGCATTGGATGCCATGTGCAGTGGTGATGGGCAGAAGTTGTTTGACACATGTTTGAACAATCAGATCAGCATGTGTGGCATGCGCCCTGCCGTTGCGGTGATGCATGCATTATCTGTCAATGGACCCATCAAACCCCGACTCATCGCCCAAGCTGACTCGTCTGCTGTTTCCGGTGACTCGACTCGAGTCGTAGGTTATGCAGGTGTAGTGATTGATTGACTAAGCTGAAACGCTACGGTTCACTGGTTTGCATTTCTTTGCCGATTCAGCGATAACACGTACTCCAATTAACGGGGTAAAAGTACTGTTAACTCTGATTTAAAGCATGTTCATAAGGAATTAGAACTATGGAAACTTCACTGATTATCCTCAAGCCCGATGCCGTTCAACGTGGCTTGATGGGACAGATCATTGGTCGTTTTGAACGCAAAGGTCTGCGTTTTGTTGGTATGAAATTCATGATGGTCCCCTTGGAAGTTGCTGAAAAGCATTACGGTGAACACAAGGGCAAACCGTTTTACGATGGCCTTATCAAGTTCGTCACTTCCAGCCCCGTCTTGGTGTTGGCGATCCGTGGCATTGAAGCCGTGTCGGTCTGTCGTAAACTTATCGGCTCAACCAACGGTCGCAAAGCAGAGCCCGGCACGATCCGCGGTGACTTTGGCATGAGCGGTGGCTTTAACATGATCCACGGTTCTGACAGCACCGAGTCTGCCGACCGCGAATTGGCACTGTGGTTTGATGCTGCAGACTTGGTTGAATATGACCGTACCATTGAGCAGTGGTGCTATGATCCCAGTGATCTGTAATCCATCTCAATGATGTTGACAAAAATAAAACGCAGACTCAGGTGTATGCCGAGCCTGCGTTTTTTTGTTGTCTGTTTTAGATGTGAAGCTCAAAGCTCACAGGTGACATGTTGTGTTTTAGAGCAGTTCAAAAAATTAATCTCCATGTCATCATTTTTTCGTCATTCCCGCGCAGGTCCGAATCCAGTGATATGCCGTGAACGCTTGCAAATTCCACTGGACTCCCGCCTACGGACATTATGCACGTCGTCTTCTGACGTAGGGTGGGTAGAGCGTAGCGAAACCCACCATATAATCCGTGATAACACCGAATTGGTGGGTTTCGCTACGCTCTACCCACCCTAC